>SAMEA104315433__coassemble_543_pt1 | contig 17254 bp, 19 predicted proteins | sample SAMEA104315433__metabat2_high_PE_016 | metagenome-assembled genome bin SAMEA104315433 (sample SAMEA104315433) | gut metagenome | biome: Monkey gut; feature: monkey-associated habitat; material: faeces | place: China | collected 2013
CATCACAAAACATATTGTCACTAATACAAATAAAAAAACTAAATTCTTTTTCATACTTTCTCCTTTACTCAAAATTGAGTGTCCTACTTATATTATATCACAGAATTTCAACTGGAGATAAAATAATTTACAAAACCTATGAATTTCATCTACCTTCGGCAACCTTTAGCAAATTTTTAGTCTCCTATTTACAAAAAGTTGAAAATATGGTACAATCTACTAAACACTATTTAAGGAGGTGTTGTATGTCTGAAAAACATGATGCTCTAGTTAAAGAGATGGAGACATATATTCTTGAATCGAATCGTTTCGAAAACGACGGAATTATGAAAGCATCTACTGGTGCAAGAAATGCGCTTTCTAGAATCTCAAAATTATGCCTTGAGAGACGCAAGGAAATTCTTGAGGAAGCAAAAGAAAGAAAGGCTTCAAAAGACAATTAATGTAAAGGGCGTGCAATATCGCCCTTTTTTATACCTATATCGTTTTTATATGAAAACCAATAATTCCCATATAAGTTCTATTTATACTCTGACCAAAGTCGAATTTATAGAAAAGTATGGCAAAGTCTCAAAACCTTTTCATTACAACTGTCTTACTTCTTGGCTCAGGAAAGGAGTGCAAGACTTTAAAGATATGTCAAATCTTCCAGAAAGTCTCATCGTGGCTCTCTCGAACGACTACAGTTCACCCCTCTTCTCAAAAGTGCTTCAGGAAAGCATTGAGCCTGATAGCACAAAACTTTTATTAGAACTTTTTGACGGCCAAAAGATAGAATGTGTATTACTAAAAAACAGTGATGGTGAATATACCGCTTGCATCTCATCCGAAGTTGGCTGTTCAATGAAATGCGAGTTTTGCGCAACTGGAACTCTCGGTTTAAAGCGACAATTAGAATGGACCGAAATTGTTGAACAATACTTCCATCTCTTGCATTTACATTCTAAAATAGATCGCATCGTATTTATGGGAATGGGCGAACCTTTATGCAACACAAATGCAGTGATAAAAGCGATATCGTATTTCAAAGACGAACTTCAAATGTCGCCACGTAGGATTACAGTGTCTACTTCTGGCATTCCTAAAGGCATTAAAATGCTCGCCGATTCTAAGCTTGGAGTAAAACTTGCAGTTTCGATCGTGAGTGCAAACGACTCCATTCGTTCAAAACTTATGAAATCAAACCGCTTGTATCCACTTCCTGAACTAAAGCAGGCCCTATTGTATTTTAAAGAGCATAATCGCAGTCGTATTGCATTAGAGTATTGTATGTTACACGATGTAAACACTACAAAAATGGGGGCAAAAGAACTAAAAGAGTTTATAACTGATCTTATCGCAAGTGTCAATCTCATACCTTGGAATAAAATCGAAGCCTTGCCATTCGAAAGCCCAACTCACGATGAAATTCAACACTTTACAAAAGAGTTGAGCCGTCTGAATATCCCTTACACCATTAGAATATCGAGAGGCCGCGACACTAATGCTGCCTGTGGAATGCTCGCACTAAAAGATTCGAAGCAAAAAATTTAACTCACTCAACGATAATCGATACATTCTGTTTAGGGGCAATTTCGCCTATAATCACCGCTCCTTCTTGTGCTTTAATATACTCTTTTGCATCATCTTTGTTCATCGAAAACAGTAAACCGCCTGAAGTTTGTGGGTCGTAGAGTATGTCGGAAAGCCAAACTGGTACGGTGTTTTTTATTTCAACCTTGCCTGCTGTATATTCTTTATTGTTGTAAAGTCCGCACGGAAGTAACCCAAACTCGGCATATTCTTTCGCTTCGTCAAAGTATGGAACACTTTCAGAATCGATAATTGCCGTGTATTTGTTCTCGCCCATCATTTCGCTCAAGTGTCCGAGAAGCCCAAAGCCTGTGACATCGGTTGCTGCACTAATGCGGAACTTTTTAGCATTTAGAGAAGCACTTTTATTTAAAGTTTGCATCGATTTTACAGCTTTTTTCATTGCACTCTCGCTTGCTTCGTCGCACTTTACTGCCGTGTTGATAATTCCAACTCCTAGAGTTTTGGTAAGTACAAGAGCATCACCAAGCCTTACCGTGTTGTTTCGCCAGAACTTGCCCTTTTCAACTCGCCCTGTAACGGCAAGGCCGTATTTAACGATTGGATCGTCGATTGTATGACCGCCAGCGATTGGAATACCTGCTTCGCTTGCTTTAGCAATGCCTCCCTCTAGAATATCACGAAGTATAGTTTTCGGAAGTTTCTCTGGAAAACACAAAAGCGATAAGGCATAAAGCGGATCTCCGCCCATAGCATAGATGTCGCTTATAGCATTTGCAGATGCTACTTGCCCAAAGGCGAATGGATCGTCAACCATTGGCGGAAAGAAGTCAACCGTTGACACAAGAGCGGTGTTATCGTTCAAATTGTAAACAAGAGCATCTTCTGCACCGTCATAGCCAACCTCGAGATGATCACACCTAATTTTTGTTAGGTTACTGAGTACCTTTTGCAGTTCTGTAGCTTTGAGTTTTGCCGCACACCCCGCTGCATTTGACAACTGGGTTAGCCGTATCCTATCCGTGTTCATAAATAACTTCCTTTTTGTTATCCTTTAGAATGTATATGCCTTCAAGCCCATCAATAGTCAAGAATGTATCTTTGTGAATATTTACAGCCTCAATTGCATCCTTATCGCCGATTAAACAAGTTGCACAGGTTGAAGAAATACGGCGAGGGGTCGGTGATAGAGAGAAATGCTCTTTACTATCGCCGAAAACAACCTTTCCCTCGCCGTTTGCAAAAAAAGCTTTAGCACGAATCGCATCGTAATGAGACACAAAAGTAAGCACTAAAACCTCGTTCATAACTTTGCTTATTTCTTTATCGAAAGAATATAATCGCCGTCTTTCGTCTTTACATCTATGGAATAGCCCATTTTATTGCAGAGACGAGTGATATTTTCAACCGCGACCTTTCCATCGGAAACAGCTTCGATTTCTCTCTCGCCACTCTCCATTGCCTTTTTAACAAGGATAACTGGCTCTGGGCAGTTTAAACCTCTAACATCTATATTTTTCATTATGCTCTCCTTTTTTTAGTAACAAGCACTGATACTAAAGCGACAAAACAAATTGCAACGATAGTCACAACTCTTCCGCCGACCGTTGTTCCGCTTGCAGAAGAAGCAAGGCCGAAGTTGTGGCTAAGAGCTGCACCGATAAACATACCAATCGCTGTGATAAATGAATCTGCATTGCCTTCGCCTGCAAGTATCAACTGGCGAAGTGGACAGCCACCAAGTAAAGTAGAAGCATGGCCTACAGCAAACATTGAAAGTAAATTCCAAAGCCACTCTGTGTGAGCAATTGGCTGACCTACAAAGCCAAACTTATAATTACCAGTTGCAAGATTCAAAATAGTTAAAACGATGAATACAGTTACTGGACCTAAGAAAAGAGTAAAGTCTTTTGTAAGGAACAAATCTCTAATGCTACCTGCCGTGCAGAAACGAGAAAGTTGGCACAAAGCCCCAATTATAAGCCCAATGATCAAAGCAAGGATCAAAGGTGCTCTCATACTACCAGGACCCGACTCTGAAAATGCAAACAAACTAGGAACTGCAACAACGAGAATCAGCATCACAATTTGAGTAATCGGAGCCATTAGACCTTCAAGGTTCATCTTCCTCGTAGCCGCTCCAAGCGAGAAACCCTTATTCAAGAATAGAGTTCCAACAAAAATACCAAGAGTAAAACCGACTAAGCCCACAAGTGCATTAAGGTCGCCACCTGCTAAACGAATTATCATACGAAGTGGACAGCCCAAGAACACAAGTGCAGTCATTGCGACAAATGCTCCAAGAGTCAAGCGAAGCATTGGGCTTGAGCCACTTCTACTTCTGAACTCCTTTCTTGAAACACTCATTATAAAACTGCCAAGTATAAGACCGATAATCTCAGGGCGAACATATTGAACGGCTCCTGCAGAATGGAATTTCAAGGCACCTGCTGTATCTCTTACAAAACAGGCAATACAAAAACCCATATTTTTAGGGTTGCCAAACAATGTTAGAATAAATGCACTTACTGCAACAACGACTCCTGTTACAACAAGTATGATTCTATCAAATGAAAGAACTTTCTTGTTCATCGTTTCTCCTTTTCACCATTATTCAAATGTGTGAATAATGACATATTTATATACTAGCACATTTTTTGAATTTATGCTATATTTATTTTAAAAGAAATTAAGAAAAGGAACTACCTAATAAAAATTAGGTAAATTAAACTATGATTAGATACACATATTTAACAGGTCCAAATGCAGGAAAGAGATGTTCCGCTATAGACGAAGAGGTCAAAACTTTCCCCTCGCTTGTAGAGACCGCAAACGGCAAAGTTTTTGCCGAAGATATACAAGAACCACACCACCTATATATTTGTGGTGCAGGTCATGTCGCTAAAGCCGTATACGATATGGCAAATCTTCTTGAAATTGCAACAACTGTGATGGACGACCGAAGCGAATTTGTCTCAGCAGAGAGATTCAAGGATGCAATGCGAATTTGCACTGATTCTTACGAAGCGACAATAGATGCCATAGACTTTAAGGACTCCGATTCCGTTGTTATTATGACTCGCGGTCATAAAGACGATTACAGAAGTCTTAAAAGTGTGCTTCAAAAGGACAATCGCCCAGGCTACATCGGTATGATTGGTAGCAAATCCAAGATCGCTTTTGTGTACGACAAACTTCGAAAAGACGGAATCAGCGATGATGTTATAAAAACAGTACATGCCCCAATCGGACTCAATTTTGACACAGAAACCCCAGCAGAAATTGCTCTTGCGATCCTTGCCGAAATCTACTACTCTCGCCACTCAAAAAGCCTTAGCATTGTAGAGAAAGACACACTTAGGGCTATAGAAACAGGCGATGGTATCGAGGTCATCATAACAACAAAGCACGGTTCGGCTCCTCGAAATGTAGGAACTCGTCTCGTGGTTACAAAGGATTCTGTTATTGGCACAATCGGTGGCGGAGCGGTTGAAAATGCTGCGATTCTCGAAGCAAAAGATATGCTAAACAGCACAGACAAAGTTAGAGAAAAACACTACTCACTTGAAAGTCAAACCGCAATCAATCTCGGTATGGTCTGCGGTGGCAATGTAGATGTTGCATTTGTAAGGCTTTAACTTACGAAAATAAAAACGAATCTGGCGATAAAAGAAGAGATGCAAAATATAGAAGGGCAACCATATCGGTATTGTCAAAGTTCTTTAACGGCATCTCTTCTGTTTTTAGCAACCCAACCTTTAGCGATGAAAGTGCAACTTTCGCATTCTCATTCGCACCTTTAAGATCGGCTCTCTTGACGATATCAAGAATTATGCTTCGTTCCTTTTCCTTATCGTTTAGCCTAAATGCTTCAACTATACTGTCAAAATTTGCTTCGATTATATACACATCTTTTAAATCTTCAAGGAAATTCGAAATCACATCGGATGTCGGAGTGCCGAGGTTTATATACTCGTAAAGGCGGGCAAGCCTGGGAGTTTCATCTGAGATTAGTGTATCAAAAAAAGCATAGAGAGTTGAACGGAAGTAAACACTCTTGCCCTTAGTTGTATAGTCAAAAATCGATGCACATATCTTTTTATCCTTGTCCATATTGTAAAGGGCCACAAGGTAATCAACCACAACATCGATGTGAATGCTCTTCGAAAAAGCCTCCTCAACAAGTGGCAAATATTCAGAAGAACCGTCAAAATACGAAAGCGAGCGCGATGCAATCGAACGGGCTGAACTCCAGAGCGAGTTTTGCATCACATACACAAGCGCATTATAAGACAGAGCAGAATCCTTATATGTAGAAAGTGCAAGAATTGCATCAGTTTGAACATAGGAATCATCATTTTTAGCAAGCTCTACCAAATCGTCAACAAAATAGTCATCCCTCTTCAATGTAAGTGTTTTTATTATATCGCGAGCATCTCGAGAGTATGGGCTGTGCAATTTTGCCCTTATTTCATCTTTTGCAATTATTGCGGTATTTTCGCTAAGATTCATAATTAGACGACGACGTTGTAGCGGATCTACCCTACTTTCAAGCCGTGAAATTGTAGAAACTGCCTGCAAGCCTTCGCGCGAAAATAAGGTCTTCGTTTTTTGTGCTCCTTTCTCTTTCATACATATTGATAAAATCAACACGCCAAGGCTTAAAATTGTACACGAGAAGAAACAAATAGAATAGTCGTTTATCACATACGGAATATTGCCAATCGATGAACTTTCACCTAAGTTTACAAATAAACCTGAAAGCAAAGCACCTGCTAAAGAGAAAACCGCCATTCCAACATTTACAATCACAGTAAAAGAGCCTGCCCCTTTCTCTGGAATTACATCAGCTGTCATTTTCGTTGAAAGAAGATACACAAGTTGCATCGAAAAACTCGTAAAGAAGCCAACAATGAAGAACGGCAATGCACCAAGCGTCACAGGGAAAAATGCCCAACATAAAGATGCGAAAATAAACAATATGCTCGAAGAGATTATCAATGGCTTTGAACCCATCTTATCGGATAGTGCCTGCACCACCACTCCAGCTATCACATAGGCAAGCATAGCCTCAACGGTGAACAGCACAACCCCAGAATCTGAAAGATGCAGTGCAGTACTCATAAACGGCACATTCATCCCCATCATAACTATAACCGTCACCTGAAGGAAACGAATGAACACCCTAGTTGCAATCGCCTTGTCTCTTATGACTATTTTTAGACCTTCTTTAAACGAATTGTCTTTAGAATAATCGAAGGTGATTCTGCAAGGCACCTTTGAAACCTCATAGCTCGCGATCGTATTACCAACAATGCCGATCATCTGCAAAATTATAATTGTGTAAAGCGAGGAAAGTGGCGAAAACTGCATTACGAATACTGCAAAAAGCTTGGTAATTAAGGTTGAAAAATTATAACAAATATTTGCTTTTGCATAAAATGCCCCTCGATTTCGAATGGTTGTTATGCTTTTTGAAATCGCATCGTACATCGTCATACCGACAGCCCGAAGTGCTGCATAAAGGCTATAAACAATAAGCAACACTATAACTGCAAGTTTGCCAGTGGTAAACAATAGAAGCAAATGCCCTATACACAAAAAGCCGCGAAGGTACCAAGAAACCGTCATTATCCTATTGATGTTCTTGCCAACTAATAGCGGTGCAATAAAAGGCACAATCAAGGCCGTTATGTAAAGAGCGGACGAAATGTAGCCAAGTTCAAAAGCATTTGCAGAGAAATACACCGCGAGTATGTAAACGAGAGTATCGCCAAGTAGCCCAATAGAAACACCATTCCACACCTCGTAGAGAGCAAAATGGTGTTGCCCCTTTTCCCTTTCCTTCTCGCTTAAGTACTTCGTCTGCATATAATTACGGACGACGATCTAAAATTTTAGAAACAAGACCATATTTTATGGCTTCGTCTGCAGTAAGCCAATAGTCTCTGTCGGTGTGAAGTGCAACTTCGTCTTCCGTCTTTCCTGTTGCATCCGCGATCACCTTGTTTATCTCTTTTTTAATACGATTGAGTTTATCGGTTTAGATTTCTACATCACTTGCCACACCTTTCATACTTGCAAGTGGCTGGTGAATAAGATAACTTGAATGTGGAAGAGCAAAGCGTCTTTCAAATGGAACCGACACAAATATTAAAGCAGCCGCTGATGCGATTAAGCCGATGCCAAGAATCTTTACTTCTGGCTTCACAAATCGGATCATATCGTAAATAGCAAAGCCTGAATCTACTTCGCCCCCTGGTGAGTTTATATAAAGCCAAATCGGCTCATTGCTATTGTCTGCTTCAAGGAGCAAAAGTTTCTTTATAGTAGAATCTGCTGTGTCTTTATTTATTTCGCCCGAGAGTAGTATTGTACGTGTTTTCAACAAAACATCAGTCTCTGCATCGAGTGGTTTTGCCTCTTTTTTTTCATCATTTGCCATATACTTATAGTATAGCACAAAATAGAGAAAAACTCAAGTGAAATTGCTCAAGTGAGAATTTCAGGTCCGTCTGATGTAATTGCAACTGTATGCTCGTGATGCGATGCGATGCTTCCATCGTCAGTCACGACTGTCCAACCATTGTCGAGAGTATGCACCTCCCAAGTGCCAAGAGTAATCATCGGCTCAATCGCAATCACCATACCTTCCTTTAAGCGAAGATTTTGATAGGAACTGACATAATTAGGAATAAGTGGTTCTTCATGAACCTCAAGCCCAACACCATGACCACAGTAGTCGCGAACTACACCGTAGCCCTCTTTGGAGTTGTGTATGAATATCGCACGGGAAATATCGCTAATCCTCGCACCTTTTTTATTAATCGCATCGATGCCAAGATAGAGCGATTCGCGGGTGACTTTGTTTAGCTTCTTAACCTTTTCGCTGACATTCCCCACTTCATAACTATATGCCGAATCGGAAAAATAGCCGTTCAAGTTTATGCCAAGATCAACCTTAACCAAATCGCCGCTTTGAATAATTCTATGGCTTGATGGAATGCCGTGAATAACCTCGTCGTTAACACTCACACAAGCGGTAGCTGGGAAGCCCTCGTAATGTAGAAAAGCAGGTTTTCCACCGTGATGACGAATAAACTCCTCTGCAAATACATCAATTGCCTTTGTAGAAATGCCTTCCTTTATAAATGAGTTCAACTCTTCTAAAAGCGAATGCAAGAGTCTACACGACTTACGAATGCCATCAATCTGATCTTCTGTTTTAAGTGTAATCACTTCTTGCCACCATCTTGATTATCAGTATTAATGTGCGACTTTACGAAAGCATCAAGTACACCGTTTATAAAACGATACGAAACTTCGTTGGAAAATTCGCGAGAGAGTTTCACCGCCTCATCAATAACAATGTTTGGATGTGTACTTTTGTCAAACAAGAGAGTTGCAATGCTAAGACGAAGAATCGAAAGATCAACTATACTAATTCGATCTATGCTTCGCCCACGAGAATATGTGAGAATCTTCGCATCGATATCATTCTTGTTTTCCTTGACGATTTCCACAAGATAAGTGGCATAAACAATTATAGATTCGTCGTATTCTGCTCTCTCCTCATCAGTGAGAAAGGAGAACAGATCCTTTTTAGACGAATCTACATTTTCTAAAAGAGTTTCAGAATACAACTCTTGGAGTGCAAGCGAACGAGCAGAATGGCGTGACTGTATCATTTTTGTGTAATATTGATCTTCGCTGACTTTCGAAGCTCGTCAACAAGTGCATTAGTCACAGAAACAAAATTCTCTTGCGACTTTCTCTGCATCAAGCCTTGCTCTATGTACTGTTTAACAGTTACCTGATTGTCAGGAGAAACATAATCGGTAAGGGCGAGGAACTTCTGCGGAGAAGATGCCGTAGCCTTTATGATGTGATAGCCAAGGCTAGTGTGAAGCACACCGTTGTACACTTCCCCAGTCTGCAAGCCCATAGCAGCTTCAACAAAATCTTTGCCGATTGTATCAGCGGCTTGGTAGGTCACCCAACCGATGTCTCCACCGCGAGCCTTGCTGTTTGCAAGATCAGTATCGCTATATCGTTCAACAGCCGCTTCAAAGGCAATTTTGTTGCTTCTAATGTCGCTAAGTATACTCTGCAAACTTCGAAGATTAGCCTGATTTTGTGCGGCTGTGTTTGCTTCCGCCTTGAATATATGCGAAATCTTCACAGCTTGTGGAGTTACAAAACTTGTAGAATTTTGACGATAGAAAGTGTTTATCTCATCTTCGGTAACATTAAAGGTCTTGTTGATCTCGTTCGGTCGCTTCATTCTCAAATACTCAGAAAGAATAGCCTGCTCCTTTAGCGACTCTTTGACATCGCTCATAGACATACCGAATTGAGCAACAATTCGCGATTCGAATTCGGGATCAGAAAGTGGCTTTCCAGTTGCACTCTCATAACTCTGTCGCACTTGCTTGAGCTGAGCATCAACGTCTGCATCAGTAACATTCACACCGTCTTTTTCTGCATTGAGCAAAAACACAGTGTCGTTAATAAGCACATCCAAAAGTTCAGAGTCGGAATAAGTTGCCCCAGATTTTGCATATTGCTCTTTCTTCTTGTTGAAATCTGCCTGAGTTATGCTCTTTGTTCTGTTGCCAACAGTCACGGTTGCTAGAGTGTTTGCTCGCGAAAGGCTAGTCGCTCCACTAGGAGCCGCAAAAGCCGAAATTGCAACAAGGCTTGTCATAAGAAGAACAAAACCAATTTTACCTATTTTATTCACACCTTTCTCCTTTAGTTAGAGTACCAAGGTTCACTACTCTCTTCTGTCACTGTCTCTTCAACCACTGTATTATCAAGCAGTGCATCACGAGACGAACTTTTATTTAGAATAGCAAGCACTAAGGCAAGAGCCAAGAATAAAGCCGCAAGCACAGCCGTAATCTTCGTAACTACACTGGTAGTAGCTGCACCGAACAAACTTCCACTATCGCTTCCGCCAAACACACCGCCAAGACCCGAATCGTTCTCATCTTGCAATGCGACAATAACAATGAGTAGAACAGATACTATTCCAAATAGAATGAGAAATATCAAACTAAGTGTTCCCATTTAATCTCCTAATTCATAAATTCCGCTATAAACAGAATTATAACATCATACTTTATCTATTATAGCAGAAAATTTATTATATGTCAATGAGGCACCACCAACTAATGCTCCATCTATGTCTTCCATAGATAAAAGTTCAGCTGCATTATCACCATTTACAGAGCCACCGTATTGGATCACAAGAGCCTCTGCTGTGTCTTTTCCAAACTGTTTTTCAACAAGCAAGCGAATGTATTTATGCACACTCTCGGCATCTTCTTTTGATGCTGTAAGACCTGTGCCAATCGCCCAAACTGGCTCGTAAGCGATTATTACTCTCTTCATTTCGTCCTTTGAGAGTTGCCCGAGTGCCGACATAACTTGTCGTTCAATCACTTTTTCAAGGTTGCCACTTTCGCGCTCTTCCTTAGTTTCGCCTACACAAAGTATGCATTCAAACCCATTGTTTAGCACGGCTTTTACCTTCTTTGCTATGGTTTCGTCAGTTTCACCAAAGATGTGACGGCGCTCGCTATGACCGATAATTATGAGTTTTACACCGAGCTCTTTGAGCATAGAAGCACTGATTTCGCCAGTAAAAGCGCCTTTCTCGTTCTCATTCATATTCTGGGCAGCAAGTTCAATGCTGGTGCCATTTACAAGCTTACCGATTTCGCTAAAGTGAGTAAAAGGTACCGCCACAGCAAGGCGAACCTTGGTGTAATTCTTGTAGGTAGAGAGTAACTCGTTAACGAGAGCAACGCCCTCACTCACCGTTGTATTCATCTTCCAGTTTCCTGCTATAAAAATTTTTTTCATAAAAAAATTTTTCTCCTTCTTTCATATATATTCTCTAGGATCTTGGGCGATATTTGAAAACTCAGCCTTAATGCGCTTGACTGTACAAAAAGTACAGCCGTGCGCTAGCATTAAGGCTTCAAGTTTCCAAATCTCATCCCAATCTCCGTCGAGTGCTAGGTAATTGCATTTCCCAAGCTATCTTTCAATCTCCGTCAAGTGCTAGGTAATCGCTATTCACAAGCTGTTTTTTTTAATTTTGCAATGCAAAATTACACACAATTTGTACCCCTAGCAAGTTAAATCAATTTTCACTATGTGAAAATTAAAAAAATCGTTAATTATGCAAAACCCGCAATTTCTTTTATCGCATTATCGTCTAGCACTCCTGGCACTCGACGGAGATCGGGATGAGATTTGGAAAGTTGAAGCATTCAAGCAAATGAAGGTTGTACTTTTTGTACTACCGAATGCTTGAATGCTGACTTTTCAAATATCGCCCGAGATCCTAGAGATTATCGTGCAAATGGAATCACTATTTTTCCAAAATAGTGATTCCCGGCAACGCCTTCCCTTCTAAAAACTCAAGGGAGGCGCCGCCTCCTGTAGATACGTGGGATATCTTTGATGCAAGGCCGAACTTGTTGATTGCGGCAACACTGTCGCCACCGCCAACAACGGTTGTAGCTTTGCTTTCGGCGAGTGCCTTCGCAATCTCTTCTGTGCCTTTTGCAAATGCATCAAACTCAAACACGCCCATAGGACCGTTCCAGCAAATTGTTGCAGCATCCTTTAATGTGGCTTTGATCGCATCGACTGTCTTCTTGCCAATGTCAAGACCCATTAAATTGTCTAGAATATCAACACCGTCGATATACTCAGGCACGGCATCTTCTTTAAATTCAGAAGCACAAATATGATCAAGAGGCAACACAACCTTTACATTTCGCTTTTTTGCAGATTCAAGGAAGTTCTTTGCCGTGTCAAAATAGTCTTCTTCAACAAGGCTCTTTCCAACACTGTGACCTTCAACCTTCAAGAATGTATATGCCATTCCACCGCCAATTACGATGGCATCACAAGTCTTACTCAAAGATTCAAGCACTGAAATTTTTGATGAAACCTTGCTTCCGCCAATAATTGCAACGAATGGATGTGCAGGATTCTCAAGAAGCGGTGCCATAAATTTCACTTCCTTTTCGATGAGGAAGCCTGCATACGAAGGCAAGAAATGTGCCACTCCTTCTGTAGAAGCATGGGCTCGGTGTGCTGTGCCGAATGCATCATTTACATAAATGTCGCCAAATGATGCAAGTTCTTTTGCAAAAGCAGAATCGTTTTTCTCTTCTTCCTTATAAAAACGTACATTCTCTAGAAGAAGAATATCGCCTTTCTTTAAAGCAGCAATCTCCTTTTTCACCCCATCGCCGATTACATCGGATGCAAGAATAACCTTTTTGCCGAGAAGTTTTTCGAATTCATCCCTCACAGGAGAGAGCGAAAACTCCATATTCTTCTCACCTTTTGGTCTGCCAAGGTGCGACATAACAATGAGAGTTGCCCCGTTTTCTTCTAAATATTTAATCGTAGGAAGAGCAGCCTTGATTCTGGTGTTATCACTCACCTTACCATCTTTGATAGGTGTGTTGAAGTCTACTCTGATTAAAACTTTCTTACCATCAAGATCTTTTTTTGATAGTTCACTTATTGTTCGTAATTCCATAATGTTCTCTTAAAATAAAGGCAGAATAGTCAAATTCTATTCTGCCTATTTTTTTTACAAATTAGCCATTAATTTTCTTCATATGGGCAATAAGATCGAGTACTTTGTTAGAATACCCGATCTCGTTATCGTACCATGAAACAACCTTCACAAATGTATCTGTGAGAGCAATACCTGCTTTTGCATCAAAGATTGATGTGCGAGTATCACCGAGGAAGTCTGATGAGACTACTGCTTCATCTGTATAACCAAGAATGCCTTTAAGCTCACCCTCTGATGCCTTCTTCATTGCTGCACAAATTTCTTCGTACTTTGCTGGCTTCTTGAGGTTTACAGTAAGGTCTACAACTGAAACATCGAGTGTTGGCACTCTCATACTCATACCGGTGAGTTTGCCATTGAGTTCAGGAATGACCTTGCCTACAGCTTTTGCAGCACCAGTTGATGATGGGATGATGTTGCCAGAAGCAGCACGACCACCTCTCCAATCCTTGAGGGAAGGACCATCAACTGTCTTCTGAGTTGCAGTTGTTGAGTGAACTGTTGTCATAAGACCGTCAACGATGCCAAAATTGTCGTTTAGAACTTTAGCAATAGGAGCCAAACAGTTGGTTGTGCAAGATGCATTAGAAACAAACTGTGTACCTTTCTTATATGTGTTCTCATTTACACCGCAAACAAACATTGGTGTGTCGTCTTTAGATGGAGCAGACATCACAACATATTTTGCACCTGCCTTGATGTGTGCTTCTGCCTTTTCCTTTGTTAAGAACAAGCCTGTTGATTCAACAACATACTCTGCTCCAACTGCATCCCACTTCAAAAGGCTTGGATCCTTTTCTGCAGTCACTCTGATCTTCTTGCCATTTACGATAAGAAGTGACTTTTCAACATCGGCCTCAATTGTACCATTGAATGCACCGTGCATCGTGTCGTACTTTAACATATATGCAAGATAGTCCACAGGACACAAGTCGTTTATTCCAACTATTTCAACATCTTTTCTTTCCATTGCTGCTCTGAAAACAAAGCGGCCGATTCTTCCGAATCCGTTAATTCCAATTTTCATACTTTTTCCTCCATATTATGAAAGATAAAAATTTATCATCTTTATTATAATAATGAAAGGCTTGAAATATCAAGGATTTTAAAACCGATTTTTTATTTTTTTACTCATTTATCCGATTTATAACATCAAATAGATTTTCAAGTTTATCAAGTTTGTAATGAGTAATTCCGCTCTCGTCTTCCTCTGAATTTTCATCTTCTGGGCTAACACTTATGGAAAAGCCCATACTCTCTGCACATTTTTCTCGTTTTGAGAGAAACGGAACCTTTCGCACTTCACCGCGAAGTGTTAGCTCTCCATAGAATGCAGCTTTCCTTTTCAGTTCAATTCCGTTGTACGAAGTAAAAAGTGCAACAGCAAGTGCCAATTCTAAAGCTCTATCCGTAAGGCGAAGTCCGCCCGCCACATTCACATAAATGTCGTTTTGGCTTAAATTAATGCCAAGATGTCCTTCCAGCACAGCAGTCACTCTTTGCACAACTGAGACATCAATTTTGTCACTGTAAATGCGACGATTTGCCCCTTTTAGCGGAGTGCAAAGCACTTGTATCTCCATAAAAATTGCACGAGTACCCTCTTGAACAACGGTATTTACAATGCCCATCGGAATGTTGCCAACTCGTTCAACCGCAAAGGCTTTTGAAATATCGTCAATGCACGACAAGCCTTTTTCGCCCATCATAAATACACCGACTTCATCTGACGAGCCATAGCGGTTTTTGGAAGTTCTCACCACTCGCAATAGACCTTCCGCACTTTCAAAATACATAACAGTATCTACAAGATGTTCTGCAAACTTCGGACCTGCAATTCCGCCATCCTTATTTATATGAGCAATAATGAACATAGTAATACCGAGCATTTTTACCGTTTCTGTAAGCGCTGCCGTACAAGCCTTAATTTGCGATTGAGTGCCAGGAGCAGAATCTAAATCAGATGTCGATAGAGTTTGAAGTGAATCTATCACAACGACAGACGGTCGCTCTCGCCAAAGCATATCGATAATTGATGCAAGCTTGGTCGACGAGAACAAACTGATCGAAGAAGCATCAAGCCCTAAACGATCAGAACGTATTTTCACTTGCATATCTGTTTCCTCGCCTGAAACATATACGACAGAATGCTCTTTTGAGATGTTTGCGATTGCTTGCAACATCAATGTGGATTTGCCAATTCCTGGCTCGCCACCAAGTAGAATGCTACTGCCTTTCATAATCCCACCGCCAAGCACTCTGTCTAACTCGCTAAGCCCCGTAGAGTATCGTATACTTTCCTTTACTTCCACTTCATCGAGCCTCTTAAGCGGTTCTGATACACCGCCAGATGGAAAAGCTCTCTGTCGCCTTTCAAAGGTTTTACCACCGCCGTCATTGTTTACAATGCAGCGCTCGAAGCTATCGCTTGAACCGCAGATTGGGCAGATTTTATGCAGTGTATCTTCCACTCGCCCACATTTTTTACACACATAGTGCGAAGTTATTTTAGCCATTTTAGTTTCCTCAAAAAACTAAATAGTGGAAAAGTGGGGAATTGTTATTACTTAAGTCTTATTTTTCAATTATCTCAAAAAATAAAATTTAGATTAGATAAACTCTCAAAAATGTAATTAAAAAAGACTAAAAGTCCAAAGAAGATATCATTTACACTTCTTTGAACTTTATCTTTTAGGTTTCTTTACAAATTGGGAGTGTATTGTAAAAAATGAAATGTAAATTTATATCCATCCTCAGAAACTTTATAGTTTTCGTTTGGAACAAAGCATTCTTTAGGAAAATACATATAATAATCTCCTAGGTCGCTGGCAGTTGATACATAGTCAGTACTTGTAGAAAATCTAACAGTTAAATACTCATCTATATCAGGAACATTTTTTGTAATGACAAAGCTGTTGCTGTCAATTGCATAACTTGCACCAGATGTACCATCTTTTTTTGTAAAAGTAATCAACTTCTTTAATTTGTCTTCTGAAACAAATGATGCATTATTTAACATATAACTTGAACCAACTTCAAGAATAGGATCCCCCAATGTTATGATATAAGTTTTTTCACCCAAAGCATCTGCCCCATCTATCTCAAAGGATATATCAAGAGCATTCTCGTTCTTTTTTACAGTAACCTCTTTATGAAAAGTTAACGGTTCTATCGTATAATCACTACTACTAGCCTTTATTGCACCAGCATTGACCGTAATTGTGTAATCACCGCCATCCGATGTAGCCACTTCAACAGTTGCTGACACAGAGACATTTAGCACTTTCTTATTATTAGAATCTATAGTTTTTGCAAAAGAAATATGCCCTGATGTTACACCATTACCAGTGATAACCACATCATTTTCATTAACAAATTCTCCGTTCTCTAGAGTTATTTTAAATGATTTTTTATCCATAGATACAGTGCTTTCTGTAAATTCAATAGTTTCATCAGAAACATTCCCAGTAACCTTTTTAGATGCTGGCGGTGTTGGTGTATCCCCATTGTTAACAATTGTTATAGCGATGCTGTTCGCATTTGTTTCTTTGATTGCCTTTTTAGAAGTTGTCCAAACTGCATCAGCGGTTGCTTCAGGAATTCCAACTATTAGTTTTATAGGCTTGTTCTCTTCTGTAACAACTTTTGCTTCTGCAACAATTGAAACAGTCACACTGTCTTTCTTTTCGGATACAAAACTAACAGTTGCTGATGTCAATGTGGCTTTTTCGACTTCTGTTCCATCAGAAAGAGTAAACCAATCTATAACATTAGCAGCAGTTGCTACTTTATCCGAAAATGTATCATTTGCTAGGTCAATCGTCACACCAATTGATATGTTTTTATCGACATCTTGCAGATTCTTTTCGATTACTGATGTCTCTGATGTTACATTAATTGACGGATCCTTGTTTGGACAAGAAACCGCAAAGAGTAAACTCACTACTAGTAAAACGGTGAGTAAAATTGAAGTTTTTTTCATATTTACCTCCGAAATGCTTTCTGCATTTCAAGGCAATTATATTAGAAAAAAAAAAACAAGTCAAGAGTTTTGTTAAAACTCATTACATTTCGGACACATCATTTACAATATAATTTGCTTTTTCT
>SAMEA104315433__coassemble_591_pt1 | contig 16444 bp, 15 predicted proteins | sample SAMEA104315433__metabat2_high_PE_016 | metagenome-assembled genome bin SAMEA104315433 (sample SAMEA104315433) | gut metagenome | biome: Monkey gut; feature: monkey-associated habitat; material: faeces | place: China | collected 2013
TCTCCGTCGGGTGCTAGGATGTGCTGGAAGTTAATACACTAAAAATTGCTATCAGTAAATTATAGTTGTCTTTTTTCTAATTTTGCATTGCAAAATTATTCTAGTTTTATAGGGGTACAGATAGACTCGAGAATTTTGCAAAGCAAAATTAAGAAAAAGATATCTCAAAATTATTAGATATCTCGTTAGATTCTGCAAGTTACCTTCCTGCATTCCTAGTCCGCGACGGAGATTGGGATGTATTTTGTGAAGTTGAAGCATTTAAGTAAATGAAGGCTGTACTTTTGTACTGCCGAATGCTTAAATGCTGACTTCGCCCAAGATCCTAGAGAATATCTCGTGAGAAGAGAATCCCTTGACAATTTTCGTGTTTTAGTATAGACTAGCAAGCAAGACAAGGAGAAGAAAAAAATGAAGCGACCAGTTTTATTAGTAATGGCGGCAGGCCTCGGCTCAAGATATGGCGGTGTCAAGCAGATTGATGCTATCGGCGACGATGGGGAAACTCTCCTTGACTACAGCATCTACGATGCCATAAATGCTGGCTTTGGCAAGATCATCTTCGTAATTAGAAAAGATATTGAACACGATTTTCGAGTTCGTCTTTTTGACCGCATTGCTAAAAATGCCGATGCCGAATATGTTTTTCAAGAAAAAACTACCTTTATGCCACAGAAGTATCTGTCTCTTATAGAAGGGAGAACCAAGCCTTGGGGGACAATACAGTGTGTGCTTGCAGCTTCTTCTCTTTTAGATACATCTTTTGCAACATTGAACAGCGACGATTTTTATGGCAGAGGTGCTTTTACTCTGATGACCGATCACTTTAAAAAGGAAGACGAAAATGTTTTAATTGGCTATGCCTTGAAAAACACTCTGTCGCTGAAGGGTGGAGTTACTCGTGGAGTGTGTACAGTTCAAAATGAGTACCTTACATCTATAAAAGAGACTTATGATATAAAGAAAGAAAGCGACGGTGTTTTGAGTGCGAAGGACGAAAACGGAAATCCATTAAAGTTCACTGGAGATGAAACCGCATCGATGAATTTCTTCGGCTTTAAGAAAGAAACTCTTGGCTTCTTTGAAGATTACTGGGCTTCATTTATTGACGAAAAGCACAACTCATTAAAAGATGAGTGTTTGCTTCCAAATGCAGTTGGTTCTCTTATTGCAAGTGGCAAAGGTCGTGTTAAAGTTTATCCAACTGCCGAGCGATGGTTTGGTATGACTTATCCTGAGGATAAGGCTTTGGTTCACGATTCTATTGCTCGCCTTGTAAAAGACGGAGTATATCCGCAAAAACTATACAAGTTTAGTTAAGGGTTAAAATGGTTTTATCGGCACTAGGCATTATAAAGGCGATAGTTCAGATACTCTTTCTTGCATATTTCTTTTACAAGATTTATGTGATTACCTCTCCGACTCCAGCCTTTGTTATAGTTCGAATTATCATCTATCTTTCTGCCTTTGTGTTTGTAGTAAAACTGTTTAACTTGAATGTGCTTTCGTTTTTTGCCTCTGTGTTTTTTATTCCAACCGTGTTGTTGTTTATCGTGTTGTACCAGTCGGAGTTGAAACACGGGTTTACGACTACATCGATAAGTAATCGCAATAAGTTTAAAAATGGAGCCTTTGTTAGTGCTGAGGGTATCACATCTATTCTGGATGCTTGTTATGAACTTGCTCATATGAAACGAGGTGCGCTTATAGTATTGCCACGAAATATCGATATCGAGCATATTATAAACTCTGGAACTAGGATTGATGCGAATCTTTCGTCAAATATGATACTCACGATTTTTGACCACGACACTCCATTTCACGATGGTGCAATTGTGGTGATGAAAAACAAGATCGTGGCGGCCGCTTGCTATCTTACATTATCAGAACAGACTAACATTCGCCAAACTTTAGGTACACGCCACAGAGCTGCTCTAGGACTTAGCGAAGAAAGCGATGCACTGATCATCGTGGTAAGCGAAGAGACACAGAAGGTTTCGGCTTGTTTCAACGGCACTATTAAGTACGATCTCACACGAGAGCAACTTGAGCGTACAATAAAGCAGTATATGATGTTTAAAGACGAGGGGATGCCTTCGTTCGTACTTAACGAAAACGACAAAAAGGAGGCGGACAAATGAAAAGGGTGTCTCCGTATTCTTTTTGGGGGCGAGTGTTTAAGAACTGGCATATAAAGTTGCTCTCGCTCTTACTTGCAACGGTGGTGTATGTTGTGTGCTTCTATTCACTTGATTCTGGGCGAAAGGTACAGATTCCGCTTCGTGTGGTTGAGAGTGCGAACTATAAAGCGGTTAGCAATATTCCTGAGTTTGTTACATTGAACATTACAGGCAATTCTGAAGCTGTATATCTTATTGACACTGACAAGGTGACTGCAGTTTTGGATCTCTCTCAAATAAAAACCGAAGGCATTCATACTATAAGGGTTTCGCTTTCCTACGATAGCGGTGTTATGAAAAAAGATGTTTTTGATATCAGTGTAAATCCGCTCACAGTCAGAGCAAAATTTGAGAAAAGATGATGCTTTTAGGCTGTGGCACCGACATCGTTTTTAATTCTCGTTTTCAAGGCAAATCTGATGAGTTTCTCTCTAAATTGCTTAACGAATGCGAACTCAAGAAAATAAACGAATGTGTATCTACTTCTAAAAGAGTTGAGACGATTGGGAGTTTGTTTGCTCTAAAAGAGGCGGTTTCTAAAGCACTTGGCTTTTCCCTTTTCGATGTTGGAATTAAAAATATTACTGTGGAAAATGACAAGAAGGGCAAGCCTTTAGTCAGTCTTAATTCAACTCTTCTAAATCAAATAAAGGCTTATTATAAAATCAGTACGGTAAATATACTCTCGTCTATCTCGCACGAAAAGGATTATTCTGTGGCATTTGCGGTTTTTGAAGGGGAAGCATGAGAAGCGAGTGGAAAAGACCAGAGTTTAAAGAAGTACTCCAAGACGGAGTGCGACGCATAGTGCTAGAATTAAGCTATGACGGCACAGAGTTTAGTGGCTATCAGGCACAGGATAATAACAACGGTGTTGAGGATTATTTAGAGGTTGCTCTTCTCTCGCTTCTTGGCAAAGAGACCAAGGTTTTTGCATCGGGGCGTACGGATAGCGGTGTGCATGCGATTTCGCAAACCTGCCATTTTGATACAACATCGAACATTTCTGTAGAGCGGTTTCCCTTGGCTATAAATGCACATCTTTCAAATCCTTATGTAAAAGTGATGAGTGCAAGAGAGGCGGACGGTTCATTTCATTCGCGCTTTTCCGCCTTAGCTCGTGAATATCATTATTATATGAAATTTAATAAAAACCATACTGTTTTTGATAATAACCGAGTGCTTTCGATTCCTTTCGCTATAACGAAAGAAAATGTGGCTATTTTAAATGGAATGGCCCAGCTTATAAAAGGCGAAAGGGATTTCAACTTTTTGTCTTTAAAAGAAGACTACGGTAAAAGCACTAAGCGCGATATTTATATAAGCGAGTTTTACATAAGAGGCGACTATTTGGTTTATCGAATCGTAGGCAATGCTTTTTTATACCACCAAGTGCGTTCAACAGTTGGAACGATTTTGGAGACCTTTAGAAAAAGCGAAAACAGAGAGGAAGCAGTTGAAACTTTCCGTAAAATAACCGAAAATAAGAGTAGAACGAATAAGGTGTTCACCGCTCCTCCATATGCTCTATACTTCTATAGAACCATATATGACGAAGAGGAGTGGAAAATCCTATCATCGGATATTGAGAATGGATGCGGAAAAACTTGAAAATGCTATAAACGAATTTCTCTTATGCTCCTCTTCGCTTGAGTATTCTATTAATGGCTATTGTTCTTTTGAAACGGTAAGACTATCAGAGCGAAGTTCAACTATTCAGCAAACAGTTCAAAGTCAAAGTACATTTTCACCTCGCAATTCGTATATCCCTAATACAAACAATGCAATCGTTGCTGATGTAAAGGCAAGACCAAGAGAGACAAGGGCTAACGATTTAAAGCAGATTAACATAAATTTGAGCAAGTTTTTTTCAGATGATGAAACCGTATCGATCACTCCAAATATGCTGAAGAAAGAGTTTTTGCACTGCAAGAAATGTTCGCTATCGAATGTAAAGAGAGTGCTATCTGAAGGCGATATTGCATCTTCTATTGCATTTGTGCTTACAGATACAGTGCCATCTGAAAAAGAGAGAGCCTATCTTGATAAGGTGCTATCATCGATTCGCCTTGAGATTGGGAAGAATGCCTATCTTACTTCGCTTGTAAAATGCGAGGGCGATATTAAAGATTTTGACTCTGTTGCGACTTCTTGCAAGGAACTTCTTGAAAAGCAACTCTCGCTCACATCTGCCCGCGGATTTATAGTTTTTGGTAAAAAAGCATCTGAGTATTTAAAAGAGGTGAAAAAGCGAGAAGCATTCAGCCTCTCTGCATTTATATACTCATCATCGCTAGCTGAACTAGAAACCGATAAGGCACAAAAGGAAAAACTCTGGGTTTCGTTCAAAAAGCTTGTAAAATTCCTAAACTTACCGAGGGTGTGATGGCAGTTTTTGTAGATGTGCTTATAAAGGTGCCACTTGGTATTAAGGAAACTTATACCTATAGTGTGAAACCTGAGGATGAGGACAAGGTCGCATTTGGGAAGCGAGTCGAAGTCAATTTCAACAATCGCCTTATCACTGCGATTATAGTAAAAGTGCAAAACGAAAAGCCATCCTTTAATACCAAAGATGTGATTAGGGTTCTTGACGATAAGCCAGTATTAACTGAAGAGTTATACACACTCTCCGAGTGGATGGCTCGCTATTATGTCTCATCACTTAGCGAAGTTGTGTATTCTATAATCTCGTTTAAAAAGGCAAAATTGGCGCGAATTTTCAATATTGAGGAAGAGACGGTTGCAAAAATTACATCGTTAAACGAAGAGCAACAAGGTGCAGTCGATGCGATAAACTCATCGATTGAGAATAATAAAGACGAGTCGTTTTACCTGTACGGAATTACGGGAAGTGGCAAAACCGAGGTTTATTTGTCTGCAGCTGAAAAGACAGTTGCAATTGGAAAAACCGTGATCTTCCTTGTTCCAGAAATTGGGCTTACTTACGAGTTGGTTCAGCGAATTATCCTTCGATTTGGAAAGGAAAAAGTCGCGGTTCTGCATTCTGGGCTCACCGATAGCGAACGCTTAGGCGAGTGGAACAGAATTCTATCAGGCGAGGTTAAGATCGTTTTAGGTGCTCGCAGTGCGATTTTTGCACCACTTTCTAACATCGGCTTGATAATAGTTGACGAAGAGCACGATTCGTCTTATAAGAGCGATTCTTTTGTTCGCTACAATGCAAAAACCGTAGCTTACAAGCGAAAAGTTTTGAATAATTGTACGATAGTTTTAGGAAGTGCAACACCATCGCTCGAAAGTTGGAAGGCGATCAAAGATGGAAGGCTGAAACTGTTAACCTTAAAAAACCGTGCGGTGAAAGATAGTGCCTTTAGCAAAATTGAACTAGTTACTACAGCAACTAATAGCTCTGTAATTTCAGTTCAACTTGCAGACTTAATTCAGCAAACCTTGGATAAAAAGGAACAGGCGATAATCTTTTTAAATAAGCGCGGTTTTTTACATCGCCAAGAATGCCCTGAATGTGGAACGGTAAAACTGTGTCCGCACTGTTCAATTCCGCTCACTTATCACAAGCAATACAACCGTCTAGTTTGTCACGAGTGCGGTCGAATGTACGAAGTAGATATGAGATGCGAAAATTGCGGTGCAGAGACTACTCTTTATAAAAGTTATGGTACAGAGTTGGTTGAAAAAGAGATTACAGAGCGATTCCCATTTGCTCGTGTTCTTCGCCTTGACAGCGACACTACCACTCGCAAGGGTTCATTTGAGAAGGGAATAAAAGCATTTCGCGATGGAAAGGCGGACATTTTAATCGGCACTAAAATGGTGGCTAAGGGCTTGAATTTCCCCCGTGTTAGCCTTGTTGGTGTGATAAATGCACTTGCAAATTATTCGGCTTCAGATTTTCGTAGCGACGAACAGCTTTTCGATTTGATTGAGCAGGTTGCAGGACGCTCAGGGCGCTTTATGAGTGAAAGCACTGTGCTTGTGCAATCTTCTGATACCTTTATGTTTCCGCTTCAATGTGTTAAAAATCACGATACGGAAGGCTTTTTGAACGAAGCCTTACTTGCACGAAGTATGCTGTCGCTTCCGCCATACACTCATTTTGCAAGACTGGTTGTGAAATCAAAAAAAGCGGAGAGTGCAGAGAAAATTTTAAAACTGTTAAAGTATCGCCTCGATAGTTTAATTGCAAACTTTAGGGGCGATGTGAATAAAACCGTCTCAACATCAGAGTGCGGAAAGTGTCCGTATGAAAAGCTCCAGGATTATTATCGCTACCACCTTGTACTTTCGTCAAATAGTGTCTCGCTCTTGTCCTATATTATAAAGACAGTATTAGAGAGTGTTACTCTTCCATACAATGTGACTGTGACTGTTGATGTTGATCCACTATCGCTTACTTAACAAAAAATAAGCAAACTTTTGTTAAGTATTTTAGTCTAAAAGAACGGTGTCAAGAATTTTACAGCATTGTGCTTAATCTTGAACCATTTGGTCTCCTTGTAAGATGTGAGGCATTCGCTATCGCGGAACAACTCTTCAAAAGATTTTCGGATATCCTTAATGATATCTGTGTTATAAAGTGCAACACCGCACTCAAAGTTGAGATAGAATGAGCGATAATCTATGTTTACAGAGCCAACACTCGCAATATTGTCATCTGCGAGTAGCACTTTTGCATGCAAAAAGCCAGGAGTATATTTGTAAATCTTTATGTTATTTTTGATAAGTTTTTCAAAATGGCTTTCCGTAATTGTAAAGACTATCTTTTTGTCAGGAATGCCTGGCACAACAATTCTAACATCAACTCCAGAGCGAGCACTCATAATTAGTGCATTCATACTCTCATCATCTAATGCCAAATAAGGAGTTGCGATATACATATATTTTTTGCTATTTGCAAGAATTGAGAGAAAGGTATTCCTTGCAACAGGCACGGCATCGAATGGCGAGTCTGGGTAAAACTGAACTAGTCCTGAAGCTTCAATCTCTGATTCTTTAGTATGCGGTACATCGATTTTCTCTCCAGTTGCAAACCACCAATCTTTTACAAAGGTGGAGAGTAGTGAGGATGTTCCGCTTCCTTCAAGGCGGAGCCCCGTGTCAAACCACACTCCGAAAGGCGAGTTTACATTTATATACTCATCGGCAAGGTTTATTCCGCCTGTATACGAAATATTCCCATCTATTACAACGATTTTGCGGTGATTTCTAAAGTTTAGGCTGCTGTCTAAGTGCAACTTAACTGGGTTGAAACGAGCCCACTTTATGTTGTTTTCTGTAAGCAAACGAAGCATTCCCTTATCGATCTTGCTGATTGAACCCATATCGTCAAAGAGTAGGCGAACCTCAACTCCGCTTTTCTGCTTTTGTATAATTATGTCTTTAACTTCATTCCAAAGTTCGCCTTTTGCTATGATGTAAAACTCAAGATAGATGTAGTTTTTTGCTTCTTTCAAATCCTTTTTAATTGCCTCCCAAGCTTTTTCGCCCTTGTATAAGAATTGACTTTTTGTATTGTTGCACAAGGGGGATGATGATACATTCTCAAGGTAAAGTGCAGTCTTTTGTAAACCTTCATCTAAAGTAGAGAACTCAAGTGGCATTGTATGTATTTCTTCTGTTTTGCTGTTGTACCTTTTTCGATATTTATAAAATTTTTGCCATTTTTTCGGCAACGGACGTCGTCTTGATGTGAGTGCATAGATAAGACCACCAAAGGTCGGCGAGATTAGAAACAGAAGTATCCAGTTTACCCTATAGGCATAATCCATATTTTTGTAAAACACAACAGAGAGAAACATTAGGAATGTGAATATTCTCAATATGTAAGCAATTATTTGGAAACTCTCGTGTCGTTTTATAAGTGCATCGTTTAAATATGATATCATAAATACAGTAATGGCAATTTCAATAATGTACAAGAATACAATGTGTACGAAGGGGCTGGTTATAAATTTTTTCAGTTTTTTCATAAAAATATGCCTATTCTTATATTATATCACATTTTTTGACTTTTGTGAAAAAATAAAGCATAAAATTCGTTTAAAAGTGTTTCATAATCAAACGAGGTGTATTCGGTGTAAAGAGTATGTAAGATCCATATGGTGCCGAATAGTTCTCCCGGGCCCGGAGCAAAGCCCATATTTTCGTACGGAATGTGGGGAAAGAAGTAGTAATTGCCGTTCCTGAATGCTCTCATATTCGTTATTGCATCGTTTTTTAAAAGGTCGTTTTTGTCTACGATCGATGAGAATATAAGCACATCAGCATCTAGTTTTATGAGTTCTTCATTTGTGAGTGAGACGGCATATTTATTCTTGTCTAAGGTGGGGAACTCTGCTATATTTTCTGTGCATAAGTCCATACTTGATGAGAAATACGAGCCTTTTTGTAGCACTCGGTTTGCCCTTGTTCCTGTGATGAAGAGCGCACTTTTCTTTTGCGTTTTTTCAAAAACTTGATTTCGTTCATTTTCCACAGTTTTTATAAAATCAGAAATGATTTTTGCATCAGTATCTTTGTTTAACAACTGTCCTAGTTTTAAATAAACATCACTTAAATTCTCTTTGTTCAGTGTTAGGTGGACAATAGGAATGCCGACTTCCTTTTCAAATGCATCAAAGTCTTTGCCGATGTTTTCCTTATTTTCTCCGATGTCAATTATCAAATCAGGCGAGAGTGAAAGCAAGACTTCCTTATTCAATAGCCCAGTGCTTCCAAAGATCCGCCCTATTGTGGGAAGTCTTGTGTACTTTTCATCAAGCAAGGATTTTTCGTAGGACGACCAATCTTCTGCAACCGCTACAAGATTATCAGGTGCAATGGCAAAAACTATGCCTTGGGCAATTCTTCCCGACACTGCAATTCGTTCTAGTTTTTCTGGAAGTAAAAGCACACGATCAGTGTCGTCTTTAAACTCTCTTATTCTTGCATTTTCGTTTTTGCTTGCACCTTTGCTACAAGATATAACAAGTGTTATAGTGAGAATAGCAAAAATGAGTTTTAGAATTGCGAGAGTTTTATTTTGTTTCATTCTGATTTTAAGGTGAGTGTAACTCCTTTTATCTGTCGTAATTTTATGCCTGCCGAGAGTAGCATTTTCTTTGAGGCGATAGTGGCTTCGCTTTCGCTGTATTTATCGGAAACATAGATTACTTCTTTTATGCCAGACTGTATAATAGCCTTTGCACATTCGTTACAAGGAAACAAGGTTACATAGAGACGAGCGCCTTCTAGTGATACTCGGCTGTTCAAAATTGCATTGAGTTCTGCATGGCATACAAACGGATATTTTGTGTCTAGCATACTCTCGGCTTCTCTCTCCCAAGGAAATTCATCGTCATCGCAACCGCTTGGAAAACCGTTATAGCCGACACTTAAAATTCGGTTATTTTCGTTTACGATGCAACAGCCAACCTGAGTGTTTGGGTCTTTAGAACGCATTGCGGAGAGTTCTGCTATTCCAATAAAGTATTCGTCCCAAGAGATATAGTCTTTTCGTTTCATTTTACAGCCTTCTTTCTTATAGATTTTACTCTCTTTTCTAATGATGGAAGTTCAGGTTCCTTTTCAAAGATCTCTGTGATTTCATCTTGAGTAAGGAGATGTGAGAAAACTTCGTCGCTCAACACAAGTGATTTTAGAGGATTGACACCTGTTTTATTCATCTCATCTTTGGCTTTTAAGGCGAGTTCTCGAATTCGCTCGTGAAGTTCTTGTCTGTTGCCACCTTTTTTTACCGCAGCCATCAAAAGACCTTCAGTACGGGAAAATACACCAAATTTATTCTTATTAAAAACGATATTGTTTTTATTAATTTTGATACTGGTTAATACTTTGTGCAAGGTGAGTAAAATTTCTTCTGTTGCGAGGAAACCTTCTGGCAAGAACAAGCGCCTATTAGCACTGTCGTCAAGCGAACGTTCAAGAGCACTGCCGACAGTATTTTCAAAACTGCTTTCCTCAAGCGAATGAACGAAGCGAGCAAGCGAGTTGATCTTTTCCGCATTTATTGGATTTTTTTTAAATGGCATAGCAGAAGAACCAACCTGGTTTTTAGAAAAGCCCTCTGAGAGTTCATCAAACGGTGATGATTGCAATAGGCGAATGTCAAAGGCGATTTTCGATGATACCGCGGCTGTGAGAGAAATGGCACTCATAATCTCCATATCTTGGAAGCGCGGATATACCTGTGTTGTTATATCAAAGGCTTCGATGCCAAGGAGAGAAAGTGCATCTTTTTCTGCATCGAGGGCAGTATAAGGCTTTCCGTTTACTTTTTTACCTTTATATAGGGCATCGTAGCTTGAATAATTGCCAACCGCACCTTTAAAGCCTTTGCCTCGGATTTTCAAGTTTAGCAGAATTCTATAGGCTTCCATAAGGCTTTCCTTCCAAAGTGAGAAGCGGTGTGAAAGTTTTGTTTCTTCTGCACTCTGCAAGTGGGTGTAAGCCATACACGGAATATCGCCGTATTCGTCGATGAGAATATCAAGATCTTCTATACAGTTCTTAAGAGTTGCAAGGATTAATACTTTTGCTTCTTGTAATCTTACGGCTTCGGCATTGTCTAGGGCATCGGTTGATGTTGCACCGAGGTGAATTTTGCCACCGCCGATTTTACATTGCTCGGCATAAGTTTTGATCTCTGCCATAAGGTCGTGATGGATATCGCTCTCTATTTCAAGTGCTCTTTTTATATCGATGTCGTTTTGATGAGCTTTGATATCGGAGAGTTCCTCATCGCTAACAAGACCTGCCTTGTTTTCAGAGGTCGCCAAAGCCACCCACACACGGCGAAGCAAGAGGCGCTTATATTCTTCGCTCCAAATGTGGCACATTTTTTCGCTGCCGTAACGAAAGGTGAAGGGCGATAGGTATGTACTATAATCGAACATATTTATAATATACAACATTAATCCTATTTCTTCAATAAAAATTGCAGAATAAGGAAGGTAGTCGCTAGGATCTCCCCGGCCTTTCGCGAAGTCAACCCTTAAGCGCTAGGTAATACACAAAGTATGACCGTCGCTTGCTTAAGGGTTTCAACTTCGCGAAATCCACGGGGATCTCCGTCGCGGGCTGGGTAATCGCGTTTCAAGATATCTTTTTTCAAAATTATGTGTAAAACACTTGAAATAAAATTGGAAATGTGGTATAATAGTAAAGGTTTTAGGGATGTGGTGTAATGGTAACACTGCAGATTCTGGTTCTGCCTTTGGGGGTTCGAATCCCTCCATCCCTACTTGGTTGATTTCTAAAGGGGATGTAATGAACAATAAAGATACTGATTTTGAAAACAAAAAAGTAAGCGAAAATCAGAATAATAAAAAAAACACCGAGCATTGTGAAAACAAAGGTGGCAAGAATAATTCTCATCAAGAAAATATAAAAGAGCAACTCAAAGCAAAAGATGCCGAAATTGAATCTCTAAAGAAACAACTTGCGGATGAAAAGGAAAAACTGCTTCGCACTGTCGCCGATACTGAAAATCTTAAAAAGAGGCTGCAGAAGGATAAGGAAGAAGCCATAGCTTTTGCAAATAAAAACTTGGTGGTTGATATCCTTCCTGCAATTGATGGTCTTGATGCGGCAATTTCTACAACCGAAAACGAAGACATCCGTAAAGGCATCGAAATGGCGCGTGACAGTTTTTTGAACACTCTAAAAAAATGGGGGCTTGAAGTTATAGACGATGAGGGCAAGGAATACGACCCTAATCGTCACGAGGCTTGCCTCTTTGAAACCTCAAGCGATGCGACTTCAGACACCGTTATGCAAACCTTGCAGCGTGGCTATGCCCTACACTCGCGTGTAGTTCGCCCAAGCAAGGTGAAAGTACTCAAAGCCGAATAAAGGTGCTGAGTAAAATTTACACAGAAGTTCCATTTTTCCTGGAATAATAAATATTAGCCTACTTGAAAAAGTGGGCTTTTTCTTTATAGTTTCAAGAATTACGACATTTTGGCACGTTTTTTGAATGGAAAATAAATGTACGGCAATAAAGGCTGTGCAACACTAAAAACGAAAGGAGATGACAATTATGTCAAAGATTATAGGTATAGATTTAGGCACAACGAACAGCTGTGTATCATTTATGGAAGGTAACGACCCTGTCGTTATTGCAAATTCAGAAGGTGGACGTACAACTCCATCAATTGTAGCTTTCACAGCAAAAGGCGAGCGCCTTGTTGGGCAGAGTGCAAAAAACCAAATCGTAACTAACCCTGAAAATACGATTTACTCTATTAAGAGATTTATGGGTAATAAATTCTCCGAGATGAAAGGAGAAGAGAAGAAGGTTCCTTACAAAGTTGTACAAGGACCAAACGACACAATTAAAATTGATATTCGCGGAACTATGTATAGTCCTGAGCAGATAAGTGCAGATATTCTACAGAAGATGAAGAAGACTGCTGAAGATTACCTTGGCGAAAAGGTTACAGAGGCTGTTATTACAGTTCCGGCATATTTCAACGATGCTCAGCGTCAGGCAACTAAGGATGCTGGTAGAATTGCAGGTCTTGATGTAAAGCGAATTGTAAACGAGCCAACGGCAGCCGCTCTTGCATACGGTCTTGGCAAAGACAAGAACAAGAGTGAGAAGATTGCAGTGTACGACTTTGGTGGTGGTACATTCGATATCTCGATTCTTGAACTTGGCGACGGTGTGTTTGAAGTTAAGAGTACAAACGGAGACACTCACCTTGGAGGAGACGATGTAGACCAGATTCTTATCAACTGGCTTGCTGATGACTTTAAGGCACAAAACGGAATTGACCTTCGCTCTGATAAAATGGCATTGCAGCGCTTAAAGGATGCTGCTGAAAAGGCAAAGATTGAGCTTTCAAGTTCAACACAGGCTGAGATTAACTTGCCGTTTATTACAGCCGACGCTACAGGTCCAAAACACTTGCAAGCATCGCTTTCAAGAGCAAAGTTTGATCAACTCACAGGCGATTTGATTCGTCGCACAGTTGTTCCTTGCCAGAATGCACTTCGCGATGCAGGTCTTAAGGCAAGCGACATCGATGAGGTTATCCTTGTTGGTGGTAGCACACGTATCCCTGCTGTTCAAGCTCTTGTTAAAGAGATATTCGGCAAAGAGCCAAACAAGGGTGTAAACCCTGACGAAGTGGTTGCAATTGGTGCAGGCATTCAGGGGTCAATCCTTAAGGGCGATGTAAAAGATGTTCTACTTCTTGATGTGACACCGCTTTCACTCGGAATTGAAACTATGGGTGGAATTAACACAAAGCTCATTGAGAGGAATACAACAATTCCTACTCGTAAGAGCCAGGTGTTCTCAACCGCTGCTGATAATCAGACCGCTGTGTCAATCGTAGTGCTTCAAGGTGAAAGAGAGATGGCATCTCAAAACAGAGTGCTTGGCAAGTTTGATCTTGTCGGTATTCCTGCCGCTCCTCGTGGAGTTCCACAGATTGAGGTTTCATTTGATATCGATGCTAACGGCATTGTAAAGGTGAGTGCAAAGGATCTTGGTACAGGTAAGTCTCAAGACATCCGCATTGAATCATCCTCGGGTCTTCCAAAAGAAGAGATCGATAAGATGGTAAAAGAAGCAGAAGCTCATGCTGAAGAAGACAAGGCTCTCAAAGAGAAAGTCGATGCAAGAAACAATGCTGATGCTCTCATCTATGGTACAGAAAAGTCTATCAAAGAGTATGGCGACAAAATCAGCGAAGAAGACAAAAAGACCATAGAAGAGAAGAAAGAAGCTCTCAAAAAAGTGCTTGAAAATCAGGATGCAAGCACCGATGAGATCAAAAAAGCAAGCGAAGAATTGCAGACTGCATCCTATAAACTTGCCGAGGAGATCTATAAGGCCGCTTCACAAAATGCAAGTGCTGCTGGGGCAAATGGGGCAGAAAATGCCGAAAATAATGGAAATTCTTCATCAGAATCACAAAAAGCTGAAGATGCATCCTATACAGTAGTTGACGATGATAAGAAAAATTAGTATAATATAAGTGCTATTAATGTCAGCCGTCTTTGTGGGTTTAAATAGTGTTTCTTTCCATTCACTACTTCTTTTTCCCACAAAGGTGGCTTTTTTAAGATGAGAGATAATTATGGCGAATAAACGAGATTATTATGAGGTTCTTGGTGTTAGCAAAACCGCTACCCTCGACGAAATTAAAAAAGCATATAGAAAACTTGCAATGGCAAATCACCCAGACAGAAACCCTGGCGACAAGGCAGCAGAAGAGCGCTTCAAGGAAGCCACAGAGGCTTATGAAATCTTAAGCGATGACAAGAAGAGAGCAGCCTACGATCAGTTTGGTTTTGCTGGTGTTGAAGGTGCAGGTGGGGCTGGCAATTATCAAAACACATACCGCGACTTTAGCGACTTGTTTGGCGGAATGGGCTTTGGCGGTGGCTTTAGTGATCTGTTCTCGTCGTTCTTTGGTGGTGGACAAGGTGCTGCTAATGCAAATGGACAGCGAGGAGCCTACTATGGCGATCAGCCTCGACAGGGTGATTCTCTACGCTACGATGTTGCTATTGATCTTGCAACGGCAATTAAAGGCACAAAGATAGAGATTCAGTTCTCGCACTATGTAAAGTGTGACACCTGTGGCGGAAGCGGAGCTGAGAAAGGTAGCAGTCGTAAAACTTGTCCAACTTGTAATGGCTCTGGCTTTGTAACTCGTTCGAATGGGCTTTTCCAAATGCGTTCAACCTGCCCGACTTGTGGAGGTCAGGGTACAGTGCTTGAACATCCATGTTCTGCCTGTGGTGGCAGTGGAGTTGTAAAGAAGAAGGAAAAGATACTCGTTGAGATTCCTGCAGGTATCGATTCAGGCAACAGAGTGCTAGTTCGCGGTATGGGCAATGCCGCTAGCGGCGGTGGAACCCCTGGCGATTTGTATGTATATGTTACGGTTAAGGAAGACAAGCATTTCTATCGTCATGGCAATGATCTATATTGTAGGCTACCGATATCGATTACTCAAGCAACACTTGGAGCTAAGGTTGAACTTGAGTGTGTGACTGGCGATGTCATCAGTATTGATATTCCAAGTGGAAGTTATACTGGCAAACTCTTACGAGTGAAGGGCAAAGGGGCAAACGAGAAAAATGGCAAACTCTCATCTACCAAAGGCGATTTGTTTGTCAATCTCTATGTAGAAACCCCATCTTCGCTTTCAAGCCGTGCCAAGGATCTTTTAAAGATGCTAGACGACGAGATCAAGAGTGAAAAGCGACCAAAACTGATGAATTATGAGGGCGATCTATAAAGAAAACTTAAGCACGGCTCTTCTCTTTTTCTTAAGAGACAGCCGTGTTATTTCTATTATAGGTGCTGGAGGGAAAACCTCGCTTTTGATAAAACTTGGCGACTTATTTACATCGCGGGGTGAGAAAACACTTCTCACAACGACTACACACCTAGCTTCTGATATTTCGTATGGAGATGCCGATTTGCTTGTTGAAAAAGAGAGCGAGCATAAATACAGAAGCCCAGAGTTTTCGCTTATAAACCAAAAGGTGGATGAATATGACAGAGTTATTATTGAAGCAGATGGAGCTCGCCGTCTTCCTTTAAAGTTTCCCACGAGCCGTGATCCAGTTATCATAGATCGCACTGACACGGTTTTATCTGTAATAGGGATTTCCGCTCTAAATAAACCGCTAAGCGAAATCTTGTTCGGCATTGATGAGTACAGAAGCGAGACAAATCGTGACGATGAGGTTTGTACACTTGATACAATCAAAGCACTAATCGAAGCAAAAAGCGGTGCTTTAAAATCCACAGACGGCAAAAAAACTTTCGTGGTAATCAATCAGGCAGAAACCCTTTCTGCTGAAGAAATTTCCGATGTAAATGCTCTTATGTTCAATCTAAAACAAAACTATTTATTATGTTCATTAATCGAAAATAAACTCTATGCAGGAGTAATTTTTCACTAGCATCAAAGAAATTTTAAAAATTTCTTTTGCACGATAATCGCTAGGATCTCTTGCGCCTTTTGTAAACTCAAGGGCAAAGCACTAGGTAATACACAAAGTATGACCGTCGTTTGCTTTGCCCTTTCAAGTTTACAAAATCCATCAAGATCTCCGTCGCGGGCTAGGTAGTCGCTTTTAACAAGATATCTCTCTAATTTTCGCATAGCGAAAATTAGAAAAAGATATCTATAACTAGAAGTTATCTTGTTAGATTTTGCAAGTTATCTTTCAGCACACATAGCCCGCGACGGAGATCTTTTATCGAGCAGTCAAAGAAATTCTAAGGGCAAGCATTACATAAATCTTCTTGA
>SAMEA104315433__coassemble_619_pt1 | contig 15999 bp, 15 predicted proteins | sample SAMEA104315433__metabat2_high_PE_016 | metagenome-assembled genome bin SAMEA104315433 (sample SAMEA104315433) | gut metagenome | biome: Monkey gut; feature: monkey-associated habitat; material: faeces | place: China | collected 2013
ACCTGTGCGTGGATCTGTAAGCTCTGGGAATTCCTTAAGCACTTCTACAACTTCTCCTGCACGTTCTCCACAAGCTGCAATAATCACAATATCAACATCGGCATTCTTTGAAGTTAAGTGCTGTAGCACAGTTTTACCTGCACCAAAAGGCCCTGGGGTACAATAGGTTCCACCCTTTGCAACAGGTAGGAATGTATCAATAATTCTAATTTGAGTAACCATTGGATCTTTTGGGAGTAGACGTTCATCATAGGCTGTGATTGGCTTTTTAACTGGCTGTGAAAACACCATCGAAAGCTCTTTTTCTTCGCCGTTCTCATTTTGAACAACCGCGATTGTCTCACGAACCCCATAGTTTCCACTTGGTTTTATGCTCTTTAGTGTCCACTTACCCTGATACGTAAACGGCACCATAATGTAGTGAGTAAAGTTACCCTCTTTCACTGTGCCAAGCAAATCGCCAGCCTTAAGAACATCGCCTTCTTTTGCACTAACAGTAAAGTCCCATTTCTTGTTAGGAATTGGGTCAAGATATACCCCTGGTGTTAAGAAATAGCCATATTCTTCTGCAAGACGAGGAAGTGGGTTTTGAAGACCATCGTAAATTTGCCCTAAAAGACCAGGGCCCAATTCAACAGAAAGAAGCTCTTTTGTAAACTCCACTTTGTCGCCCACCGCTAAAAGCGATGTCGATTCGAACACCTGTAGGTCTGCAGTGTTTCCGTTGATACGAATAACTTCGCCTTTGAGTTTAACACCATCTCGCTCAATAAAGCCAACTTCGTTTTTTAATACATTATTTTCAAATTCAACGCTAACCATATTGCCGTTAACGCGAACTACTTTTCCTTGATTATCCATTTAGGAGATCCTCCAAAACATTGTAAGACGAGAAGATCTTTTTAACCTCGCTCTCGCCCTTTTCCTTATCAAATGAATTTTTTCTGAGTAATAGTTTCAATTTCAAGGCATAAACTGCTAAAGCCATAAAATCGGCATAGTGAAAAGCCGCAAGACCATCCAAAGCCTTTTCGTAGATAGAAAGCACATCCATTTCGGCATCGTATGGGTTTTCGTTGCTAACCGCTTTTTCAGCCATTTCAAGAATTGATGCATCTACACTTGGCTTTTGAATTTTGTCAGAGTCGCCTAGCCGCTTTTTTCTGTAGTAGAGAATAGCCTCTTGTATATCTGCATACAAGGAACTGTAGGCACTCACTCCACTTTTTTTCACAGCTTTGCCGTCTAAAAGATCCTCAATGCACTTTTTGTCGCCCTCTGGCACAAAACCATCAATCGTTTCTAAAAACGAATCGCGAGTAAAAGGTAAGGGAACACCTTCCTTGAACGAGAGAGGCGGTAAACTAGTCATTAGGTAATAATAACCGTTCATTTTGACGAAAGCACCTTGTTCATACCATCGCTGAGGTATTTTGAAAGAAGATCAAGTATCTCCTTGTCCGTGAAATCGTAGTAAGCCTTACCGTCTTTTAAAGTAAGTCTGAAACCAGATTTTAGAGTTGCATTCTCTTTTACATCGTTTTTGATTTCACTTGTCAATTTTTCTGCAGTACTTTTAAACAACATTGATGAAAGTTCAACAGTTGGATTTTCACCTGATGTCAAATTAAGAGCTTCTTTGATTATAGCAATATAATCATCGGCTTTTATCGTTCTCTTAACATTCTCATTCAAAACTTTTGAAAGTAGTGCAAGCATTTCTTCTCGCAAATTCAAAACTACATTTCGTGCAGCCTGAGAGAGAGAAACCTCGCCTTGCTTTACGGTGTCTTCTGCTTTTTGATTAGCATCAGAGACTATTTTTTCTGCACTTGCTTTAGCCTCGGAGACAATTTGGTCTGCCTCTTTTTTCGCCTCCGTTATAATACGGTCTTTTTCTTTTAGGGCTGCCTCAGTGCCTTCCTTGTTAATTTTATCTAAAAGGTCTTGAACTGATATTTCCATTAAATTCCCCTTTACCTATTAATTATAATACTTTGTCTCGTAATAATCAAGAAATCTAGTCTTTTTTTTCAAAATGCATTATTATATTATTGTATGTATATAGATGCAAAGGTCAAAAATATTGCTGATAATAACATCGCGAGTGTAGTCTCTCTATGTGCAAATAGTTGCGAATCTTGCAAAGGCAGTTTGTTTTGTAAGCAAAAAGATACAAGTTTTGAGGCAAAAGACAAAACTAAAAAGGCAAAGAGTGGCGATAAGGTTAGAGTTTATCTTCCAAAAAGCAAAACTATACTCTCATCCTCCATTTTGTTTTTGATTCCACTTCTATGTATGGCTGTATTTCTGATTCTTGGCAATTTCAGAGTTATTTCTGAACTCCTAAGTAGTATACTTTCGGTTGTTTCCCTAATTTTTGGCTTTTTTATAGTGTTTTTAATAAACAAGAAAAACAGGGCCGCCCTTATGCCAGAGATTATTGAAGTGTATGAGTCTTAAACTTGAACAGACACTAAAGCAGAATCTCTCGTTAAATCAAAATCTAATTACATCGATAGGCATTCTTACACTCCCCACCTATGAACTTGAAGAGTTTATTAATAAAGAGAGCGAGGAAAATCCTTTTTTAAAAGTATCACTGCCATCTAGCAGCCGCGAAACATCAAGAGTTAGTGCCTATGGCGAAAGCCTTTCTGATGCCCATGTGCTCACAATCAACAACTATAGCACAAGTGGTGAAACCTTGTTCTCAACCTTGAAAGACCAACTTGGGCTTTTAAAACTCAGTGATGATGAAAGGGAGATGGCTCTACTTATTATTTCATCGCTTGATGAAAAGGGGCTATTAAACTCAACAAAGGATGAACTTCTAAAAGAGACGAAAATAAAAAATGCATCAAAGGTTTTCGATAAAATGCAAGATGTGATTATGCATCTTGAGCCCTTAGGCAGTGCTGCATCAACAGTGTGGGATGCTCTCAAAGTCCAACTGGATGAGAAGTATAAAAATAAGGAAATCACCAAAGACGAATATACTAATGCAGTAAAATTCTTATCAAATGATACCTTTGAATACCTATCAAATGATAAGTCGTATTCGCCAGCACTCAGATCAAAAATTGAAAGTGCAAAAGAAATCATCAAAACTCTCAACCCATATCCGTCCTACGGATACAAAACCGAAAATGATACTGCCTATGCAATTCCAGAATTATTTTTTAAGGAGAATGCCGACAAATCAATAAGTGTATCTACTAATAACGATGCCTTACCAACCTTAGTTTTAGATGACGAATATGTGAAAATGCTAGATGAGACAAAAGACACTGATACGAAGAAGTATTTGAAGGAGAACTACAACAATGCGGTCAGCCTTATCGGCCTACTGAATGAAAGAAATGTGACCCTTTTAGCAATTGGCAATGCACTTTTACACCGTCAACACGATTTTTTTACAAAGGGCAAGGATTTCATAGCACCGCTCACATTAGAGGAAATAAGTACTGATGTTAAGCGAGACAAGTCTACAATCAGCCGAATTGTAAACTCAAAGTATATGGACACCCCATTCGGTGTATTCCCCATAAAAATCCTATTCTCACGTAGCATCGCCTCCTTAAAAAACCGAGAAGCAAACAGCGAAAGCACCATTTCAAGAGACCGAGTAAAAGCAATTCTTCAAAGACTCATAACTGAGAATCAAGGTCAAAAACTTAGCGACGAAAAACTTAGAACTCTTCTCGAACACGAAGGAATCTCCATTTCCAGACGTACAGTCAACAAATACAAGAATGAAATACTTAACTGAAAATCTCAACATTTTTTTTCAGAACCCAAAGATATCTTGTGAAAAGAACAACCCAGCACCCGACGGAGATCTTGATGGATTTTGTGAAGTTGAAGAGGCAAAGCAAGCAACGGTCATACTTTGTGTATTACCTAGCGCTTTGCCTCTGACTTCACAAAAGGTGCAAGAGATCCTAGGGATTAAAGGAAAATAAAAAACACGATCAAAAACTTCGGTCAAAGGTTAGAACGAGATAGAATGTAACATTTGGGTATTTTCTCCCTAATGCTTCATACAAAAGTGTTTTTATAGTTGAATCGTCATTTTTATAAGTATAAGGGACTAATACATCGAAGACTAGGTTGGTATGTGTTGGACCCTTCGTCATTCTAAAATCGTGGATGGAAAAGTCTTTATTCTCGTTTTGAAGTACAGAGAGTATAAAACTCTTGTACTCATCTAGCAATGGATTGTCAGTCTCAATCGGATCCATATGGATTGTGAGAATTATGCCAAGTTTATTGAACACATCGTGCTCGATTATATCAATTGTGTCGTGTACCTCTTCAATGTCGTCTCGCTTATCAACTTCTGTGTGGCAGGTGGCAAAAAGGTTGCCAGGTCCATAATTATGTACGATTAAATCGTGAACTCCAAGGATACATTTGTGAGAGAGTATCTCCTTTTCTATAGCCTTGACGGTTTCCTCGTCGGCACTTTTTCCTAAAATTTCATCGGATGTATCCCTTATAAGGTCGATACCGTTCTTCATAACATAGAGTGCAACAACACAGCCTAAGATTCCATCGAGTGGGAACGACACAAGTGGCGATATGCAAAGAGATGCTATGTTCAAAAAAGTTGAAACAGAATCGTTACGACTATCTTGGGATGCCGCTATCAAAGGAGCAGAGTTTATTTTTTTACCAAGGGTTTTATAAAAGAACGACATCCAGAATTTTATAAGAAGTGCAACAAACAAACTGATAAGCACTGGTATAGAAAACACAACTGGAGTTGGATTTATGATTTTTTCAATAGATGAACGCAATAGTTCAAAGCCAACCACTATGATAAGGCTTGAGATTATAAACGAGGCTATATACTCCACCCTACCGTGGCCAAATGGATGTTCCCTATCGCGAGGCTTTGCAGAAAGCTTTGCTCCCCAAAGTGTCACAAGAGAAGAAGCCGAATCGGAGAGATGATCAAAAGCAGAGTTTTTGATTGCCACAGAGCCTGAAATTATCCCAAGGAACAGTTTGAAAGCAAAGAGTAAAACATTGAGAACGATGCCAACAATTCCTGACAAAAAGCCGTATTTTGCCCTCACTTTTTTGTCTGTGACATTCTCGCTGTCCTTTATAAACAACTTTATTAGAAGTTTTGTCATTAACCCTTGATTCTCTCTTTTATGCTATTGACTTTTTTGTAGACATCCTCAGGATCGACATCGATGTTGAATTTTCCGTTTTCGTATAAAATCTTGCCGTTCACCATAGTGAGAAGCACGAGTTCGTTTCCACCTGCATACACAAGATTGTTAGCAATATCGCTTTCAGGCTGCATATTCGGAGAGTGCATATCGATCATAACAAGGTCGGCATCCTGCCCTTCGTCTAACGATAAAGCATTATTCCATCCCATAATTGTAGCAGAGTTCATCGTAGCCATCTGTAAAGCTTTGAATGCACTCATAACATCAGGCTTCATCGTAGCAAGTCGCTCGGTACAAACAAGCATATACATCTCTTTAAACATAGAAAGGCTGTTGTTGCTTGCAGGTCCATCTGTTCCAACACCCACCGTTATACCATTGTCCAAATATTTTAATATTGGTGCAATCCCAGAGGCGATTTTGGCATTGCAACACGGATTTGTTGTAACATAAATATCGTGCTTCTTCATCAAAGCAATGTCTTCATCACTTACATGCACGGCATGATACACACCGCCACCGTAATTCCAAAGACCAAGACGATCAAACAAAGATGCAGGGCTACAGCCTCGCCTTTCAATACAGCCTTCCGTCTCGCCTACCGCCTCGCTCATATGTGTGTAGAATGGAACTTTTCGCTCATTCACAAACTTTGATATGCCTTTTAGTAAATCTTCAGATGCCGTATATTCTGCATGGCAACCTGCATAGTACTTTATAAGTGGCGAATAGGAATTGAGCGTATCATATTCAGTCTCTAGCCTTTTGATTGCAGTTTTTACATCATCCCCGCTTATTGCAGAGCAGAACGAAGCCTTAAAACCTGCTTCTTTAAAGGCTTTTGCGGCAGAAGCAGTGAAAAAATACATATCAAAGGTTGCTGTGATTCCACTACGGAGCATTTCAAGAATGGCAAGCTTTGTCCCCCAATAAACATCATCCTCGGTGAGTTTTGCTTCAAGCGGAAATATGATATTAAAGAGCCAATCGTTGAGTGCAACATTTTCCGCCATCGCCCTAAGGATTGTCATCGGAGAATGAGAGTGAGCATTTTTAAACGATGGAATGAGCAGATTGCCATTTGCATCAATTTCCCTTTCGTGGGAAGAATCACCTATTTTTTCAGAGTCGTTCTTTGCATTGTACGACACTTTTGTGATTTTGCCATTCTCTGTCTCAAGCGAGCCTCTTTTCACATCGCCTGTTTTTATATCAAGAATGCGTGCATTGTAAAATCGAATTTTTGTCTTCACTCCTTACCTCCATGCATTTACCTAATTTTTATTAGGTAAATCTGTTTTAATCGTTGTTGCATTAATATCGACCTTGTCTTTTTCAAGGATTACCTCTTTAATGCCTTTTGCTTTAATTACACCAGATGATGGATTTTTAACACTATCAATTACTGTAGTAATCTCTGCATCGATGCTTTTAGAATATTCAAAAGACAGGGTGGTATTTAACAGCCTACAGTTGACCATTTTCAAGCCATCAACATAGCACAAGCCTTGCAAACTCTCTATCGTACAGTTTATAAATGTGATATTCTTTGCATTCCAAGCAAGGTATTCACCAACGATGTAGGAATTCTCTACAACGACATTTTCGGTATTCCAAAATGCATCTTTTGAGATAAAGCGAGAATTTTTTACTGTTATGTTGCGAGAGCCATCAAAGACATAATCGCCAACAACTTCAAGATTTTCGGCTATAATGTTTTCAGAGCCTGATGCGAAATATTTGCCACGTGCCCTTACATTTTTGAGAGTTATACCACTTGTGTTTAAAAAAGTCTCTTCCGCATTGTAAAATGCGACATTCTCAAGGCTCACATTTTTACAGCGACGAAATAACTTTGGTGCCTCTAACACACTGTTTTTTATATCTATATTCTCGGTGTACCAAATGCCAGAACGAGCCGTTTCTAAAAAGTAGGAATCCTCAACCTTTACATTTTTGCAATACCAAAGTGGGTATTTCCACTTAAAAGAGGTGTCTTTTATATAAAAGTTCTCACCTTCTTTTAACGGAGATTCCCCATTTTGGAATGTGCAATAACGAATAGATAGATCCTTTTTATGAAACAAGGCTCGCTCCCCTTCATACACTCCATTTTCAAGTATTTCCATATTCTATTAGTATAACACAAAATATAGAATTTTTCAAGACTTACCAGAGTTCAATATTCAGTGCGAAGCGATTTTCCATAAATTCGTAGCCAAATGAAACAATCACATCTATAATTGAGGTTGAAAGTATAAACGAAGCATCAAGCCCAACATTCACCTTTGAGAGACTAGAGAATGGAAGCCTAGAAGTTTCATCGTATGAAAGACCAGGATTGAACGAATTTACATCGTGGGCTCCAACTGCAAGTTTTAGGGCAAAGGCTGGAGTAGCGATTGAACTATTTTCAACAAATGGGAACAAGAGGGTTAGGCTCGAATACACATAGTCTAAATATTTGTCTTCTGCATAAAAGCCTGGCATTCCTATAACACCACCGTAGTTAAAATAACTGTCGTCTATATCATAACTACGACGTGAAAAACCAAAGCGACCATCAAGTTTTCCAATAAAGTGCGGATGAAATTTATAAGTACCTGTGGCTTTCAATTCAAACGAATATGGGATTTTCAAGCTTGAGAGTGCATAGGTATCAGTAAAGCACGGTATATCAAAGCCAACAAAACCTACAGCATCTACCCTATAAGTTGTGTCAAAGTAAAAGGCTTTTTCTTTTTTATCGCCAACATAGATATCAAAACCGATGTATGGAAGCAAGGAGTTTTCCCTTTTATCAAGTTTGAACATTCCACTATTGTTTATTCTTTCACCAAAATGGGTATAAAGAAGCCCAGTTGTGGCGGTCAAAACAGAAAGCTCGTTAAAATAGCCAAATTTTACTCCTGTCTCTAAACTGTAGTCTCGCTCTTTGAAAAAGGTTTTTTCAAGGTTAGAAAGAGCACCAGTTCTCTTTGATGCAAACACAAGGTACGGCGATACAAATCCCATAAACGGAGATGAAACACCAAACACATGGGTATAATAAAAGTCCGCTTCTATTTTTTTAAGTGGAGATTTTAAGAACAGCGAAGCCGTAATCGAATCAAGACTGTTTAAAGGATCTAAAACATAGTTATACTTTAACATACCTGAAAGGAAGAATGAAAAAGTTACATCGTTGCCTAAAGAAGTAGGACCTTCCTGTCCAAGAGAAAAAAGACCTTCTGCCATAATGGAAAGCTGGTTTTTCTTAAGTATTGGGAAATCGTATTTAATGCTGAGAACTGTACCTTCGTCAGTCTGATTAACATCATAATACATAAAGGATGTGGCATAATACTCAGAGAGAGAGACGATCTTGTTTTCAAGTTTTTTCAAGGTCTTTCCTGTCAATTTTTTACCTTTGTATCCACTAAACTCCTTTACAAAAATGTCTGAAGTTCCTTTTCTATAGCGGTCGTAGCCATCGATCACAACTTTGTCGACAACTGGAGCATCAAATGAAAAGTACGATTGTTTATCTCCGTTTGCCTTATCTAATTCCGTAAAAGTCTCGCTCAAGTTTTTAAAACCTTCTTCATACGGCAAAATCTGCTCTTCTGCAGAAGCGACAATCTCATTTGCTGCACTAAAGGATGCCGTACTCCAAGATGTAGTGTCATAAAACACAGTTAGATTTGAAAGGTTTTTAATGCCATCAATGCTATAATTATAAGCATCGCCAAGGGAGGTTACTTGGTTGATTATATCCGAAAAAGATGCGGTTCTATCACGAAGTTTCTCATAAATGCCACTACCCTTTTCAAGCATTGCTTCAGAACTCGTGCAGTCAGACGAAATTATAATGTCTGGGTGAAACTCTGCCTTTGCAATATCCACAGGCATATTGTTTTTAACCCCACCATCGACATAGAAATGGTCATCTTTTTCAAACACTGGGAAGGCATACGGAATGCCCATACTTGAGCGTATGCTTTCTACAAGGCTACCATCTTTCATCGCAACTGTATCACCAGAAACTACATCTACAGCAACGGCTCTAAATGAGCGAGGTAGATCGTCAAAATTCCTAATAGTGCTGACATTTATCAACAACTTATTTAACATATTGAGTATTTTTGTATCGTCAACAAGGCCAGTACCATTTAACACCCCACTTGAATCTAGGGCAAGCGAAATACTTATCGGCAACTCGTTATTATCAGTAGGTAGAGGAAGCGGAGACTCGGTATTAAAGTTAAACACAGCATTGCCTACATTATTCTCGTTTATTGCCCTCATCATCTCGTCAGAGGTATAGCCTGCTGCATATAATCCACCGATTATCGCCCCCATAGAAGTGCCAACCACATAGTCTACAGGTATGTTGTACTTTTCAATCATCTTTATGGTTGCAATATGTACATAACCGCGAGCACCACCGCCTGAAAGCACTAGAGCAACAGATGGACGAGCAAAAATCACACTTGGAAACATTATTAAAAACAATATAAAAACGATATAACTTTTTTTATCCATATTCACTCCTACCACAACTCAATATTTATAGAGAATTTCTTTTCGAAGAACTCATACCCCACTCCAAGCATAAAGTCCAAGAATGGAGTGTGGAAGCCAAAATAACCACCAAGGCCTAGATTTATACCACTCATCTTAGAAAACGGTGTATAACTATCATTAAAAACAGAATACGGTGTATCGTTTATATCGCCAAGCTCATAAATATCATGAGCACCTACTGCAAGACGAAGTGAGAAGAGCGGTGTAAAAGCAGTGGTTTGACCAAATGGGAACGAAATACTAAAGCCTGCCATGTAGTAATCAAACATCCTGTCACTTATAGAAAAGCCTGGCATACCCTTAGCTTCTCCATATGCGAACAAGCCTTCAAAAAGATCAGAACCCCACCTTGAAATACCTAGGCTACCATCAAGCCCTAAAATTACATTGTTGTGAACCTTATACGAGCCTTCCGCCTTTGCTTCCACCCTAAATGGATAGGATGTTGTTTTTAAGAATGTACTATTCAAAACATCAGAGCCAAGATCAAAGCCCATCTTTCCTTTTATTTCAAGTCGATAATCCGTATCAACAGGCAGTGAATAATAAGCTGTTCTTCCTAAAACAAAGTCAAGGCTTACATACGGAAGTAGCATATTCTCTCGCTCTTGCCACCCTAAAAGGAAGTGTTCAATTCCAAAATGTTTATAATCAAGCCCTACATTCAAAAGCAAAGTGTGCAACCTATTTGCATAGGCAAAAGACAGAGCCGTATCAACTCCATAATCGTAATAGCCAAAATAATTTGTGATGCTGAGGAGACTCTCTGGTGCACTTATACCAGCATAAAAGGACACTCTTGGCGATAATAACAATACATATGGCTTTCCACTCTCCATTATGTGAGTGTATGCAAATGAAAGTCTATTTTCTTTAAAGAGTGCTGCACTTTGGAATTTTACAGAAATGCTATCCATTGAACTTTCAGGCGACAACAAATACTTATAGCCAATCTCCGTATCAGGAAAGAATGAAAAACCAAAATCGTATCCTGTTGTATCATTTGGATCGGTGTGCGGTGTCATTTGCATTGAAAACTTTATTTCGCCAAGTGTAAAAAGATTGTGCTGTCGCTGTGGTGGAAAATCAGAAATTATTTCAAGTTCTACAGTTCCGTCTCCCATGTCGTTTAACACATAATACATAAGAGAAGCTCCAAAGAAGTATTCCCTTTTTAAAATCTCGCTCTCAAGTTCATAAAGTGTATTTTCATCAAGCACACGATTTGTAAATTTCTTAAAATAGTTGTAGAGGGTGTCTGAAATATTATGTCTATAACGCTCTTTTGCACTTATTTTTAAAGACGAAATATAAGGCAGAGCGAATGCATTGTAATTCTTCATTTCGCCATCTACACGGTTTTCCTTAATCCTTGCAGAAAGAGTAGCAAAAGCCTCGTCGTATTCTTCAACTTTCACCATTGCACTCTCAATAATTGCATTCGCCTTACTAAACGAAGCGGTACCAAATGCTGTAGTGTCGTATTCGACCATAATATCTGAAAGTTTATCGATATCAGTTGCATCGTATTTTGAGGCATTAGAGATCATCAGGGAACTTGAAAAAACACTATCTATGCCAGAAGTGCCTTCATCAAGCCGACTTTTCAAATCGTTTTTTGCTTCCTTTCTATATCTTGAACCTGTACAGTCAGATGTTATTATAATGTCTGGATGGAACTCTTCAATTGCTGTATCAAGCGGAAGGTTTTCCTTTACCCCACCATCAACTAAATAATGACCATTCGCATAGAACACGGGAAACACAAGCGGTATGCTCATACTAGAACGTACAGCTTCGGTGATATGACCTGTTCCTAAAGCGACCGTTTCACCTGTAGTGATATCGGCAGCAATTGCCCTGAAACTACGAGGAAGTTTATCAAAATCATCAATAGCATTAACTCGAGCAAACAAGTGGTTAAGAGTGTTCAAAATCTTAGTATCATCTACAATACCTGTGAGCGAAGTTATACCGTTTTTGTCAAATCCTATACTAAAGTCATTCGTCTTGATTTCATTATCCAAGGTAATTGTTGATGAATGCGGATTGATTGAAAACACCGCATCCGTTATATTCATATCGTTTACAACTTTTAGCATTTCATCTGAAGTATAGCCTGCGGCATAAAGTCCGCCAACAATCGCTCCCATTGAAGTGCCAACCACATAATCAACTGGTATGCCGTATTTTTCGATCATCTTTATTGTAGCAATGTGAACATATCCTTTTGCACCTCCGCCTGAAAGCACTAGTGCAACCGAAGGTTTCTTGTGAGACGACAAAGCAAAAACATTCATAGCCACGGCTATAAATAAAAGTAGAACTACAAATCTTTTTTTCATACCAATCCCCTCTTTTTTTAAAACACTTGCAATATACTTAACAAATGTTTGCTTATTTTATGTTAAGGTGCCACCAACAAAGTTCTTATACCCATTATTAAAGGAAATAGCATCACATTCAGTTTTAGACTGAAGACAAAGCCTAGACAAGTATAAATACCCATCACTAAATGCGATTTTAAAACCTTTATCTTTGGAAAAAGACAAAACCTTGCCCTTCTTTTCCTTTACATCTGCCTTTTCAAATGTAGCCTCTGTAAAAATTACAAGCCTGTCTTTCCAAGTTGCATACACCTTTGGAAAAACCGAAAAGGCTCTGATTTTTCGCTCTGTAAGTTCGCCCTCGCTAAAATTCACTTTTCCATCTTCTTTTGTAAAAAGATGTGTGTAGGTTGCTTCTCCCTTTTGCGGTAGCCTTTCTCCCTCACTTATACTAATTGAAAAGGAACTCACCAATTCTTTAGATGCTTCAGAAATTTTTTTAGAAAGACTCTGATAATCGTCTCTCTCATCAATAGAAAGATCTACCCTCTTTATAATATCGCCTTCGTCCATCTTAAGCGAGATAGTTTGAAGCACGACTTCAGTTTTATTCCACCCCTCTATTATCGCATTCTGTATTGGAGAAGGACCGCGCAATAATGGTAAGGGCGAGGGATGAATATTATAAGCACCATTTTTGAAAAGCGATAAAAATTTCGGTCCAAAAATTTTTGAAAACGAGAACGAGAGAAGTGTGTCAAAACCGTATGAGTCTATCTCTTCCCGTTCGCTCTGTAGCAAATGCTCAACCTCAAAACACTTCTTGTTATTCTCAAGAGCCCACACCTTTATTGGATTGAGACGCTTTTTGTGTCCTGAGGAGTTTGAGAGAGTCGTAAGCACAGCATCAGGCTTTAGCATATCTAAAACTCCAAGAGCAATTTCATCGTTTGATGCAAAAAGCAACTTCATCACTTGCCTTCTTTTTTTAGATGTTTAAGGAGCATCTTGTTTTCTTTTTTAAACTCTTTTAAAGCAGAATGTCTTTCATCATCGCTAAGGTGAGAAATAAAGAGTTTTCCATCTAAGTGATCATACTCGTGTTGTATCACACGGGCAAGTAGATCATCTGCATCTATATTAAAGCGCTTGCCATTTAGATCGTAGGCTTGCACTCGCACTCTCGACGGTCGGTACACATCTCTATATACTTTTGGCACTGAAAGACAACCTTCGTTGTACGGCTCGCTATCATCGGATGTTGCAATTATCTCTGGATTTACAAAAACGAGCCTTTCTCCATTCTTTCCCGTGTCAGTGATAAATAAGCGAAGTGGAACTCCCACCTGTATGGCAGCAAGCCCCACTCCACCTTTTAACTCAAGAAGCGAGAACATATCAGAGACAAGAGTTTTAAGAGACTCGTCAAAATTCTCGACTTTACTTGAGACTGTATTGATAATTGGATCTGTGCAATATACTAAAGACAGCATTTTATTTTGTCTTAAGTGCAACTACTTCTATTTCAACAAGAGCTGCCTTTGGAAGAGCGGCAACTTCAAAGCAAGAACGGGCAGGAAGGATAGTAGAATCCTTAAATGCTTCTGCATAAACCTTGTTTACCTCTGCAAAATCATTTATGCTCTTCAAAAACACTGTGGTTTTAATAACATTAGCCATTGAAAGCCCAATGTCTTCAAGTACATTTTTGATATTAGTAAGGCTCTGCTTTGCCTGCTCTGCTGCAGTTTTTCCCACAATCTCGCCTGTGTCTTTGTTCACAGGAAGCATACCACTGAGGTAAACAGTTCTGTGGCAATTTGCCTCTGCTTCTACACCCTGACTATATGGACCAATTGCAGAAGGCCCCTGTTTTGAATCAATCTTTTTTAATTCCATATTATTCCCCTTTTCTATTTAGTTTTTCGTTTAATATACGTCTATCACGTTCAGAAAGTGTAACTTCCTTGCCGTCTATTAGTGCATTGATTGCATCAAGTTCATCTTTGTCAAACTTCTCTGCATACAAACTTCGCTTTTCATAAGCCTTAAGTGCAACTGGGCACACAGTCTTAACTATGTCGTAGATCACTTCGGCATAATGTCTAATCTCAAGCTGAGCATGAGAATCAAGGCGAAGCGAAAGAAAGTGCAAGAGATTGTGTAAATCCATCTGCCAATAAAACTCGGTATACAAACCTAGAGGCAAAACAGAACGTGCGATTTCGCGAGCAATTCCCATCTCGAGCAACTTCTGATATTCACCGTAAGCCGTATCGTATGCTTTTTTAAAAGATGCCGTCACCTTTTCATAAGTTTGACTATCAACCGCCTCGCCTCGCCCCTGTCTATTATCCTTGCTCTGAAGAGCACACTCCGCTTGTATCGGTGTGTAAAACTCTTCTTTCATAACACTGTAGCGTGCGGAGATCTCATTCATACGTGCAGTGCGATGGCGTACCCATTGACGAGCAACAAAGATAGGCATTTTGAGATGGAATGTAAATACAACCTGTTCAAGCGGAGATGTGTGATCATTTCGTATAAGATAGTCAATGAGTGTTTCATTGTTACGAAGTTGTTTTGTGCCTTGGTATGATACACGTGCAGATGATACTATCCTCTCGTCATCGCCGAGGTAGTCTACCAAACGGACAAAACCATAGTCTAGAACTTTAAATTCCTTATCGAGTATATCTTCAGCCTGTTGTTGTATTTTATGTGCCATAATTATATTTTATCACAGTATAGGAAAAAAGTAAATGCAAAAATAAAAAAAGGTTACCTAATTTTTATTAGGTAACCGAGGGATTATGACCAAAATTAAATTACACTTCTGCAGAGAGTGTTACATAGACTGTAACTTCTACATCGCCTGAGACGATTGAAGTGCCTACATAGGATTCATCGTTCGCCATAGCCTTGCTCTCTACAGCATAAAAGCGAGCATTGTTATATACGGCTGCTGCATTTGTACCTTCAGAAATGTTATTTATTTGCTTTACGGTAAGACCAGCTTCGCCTGCAAAGTCATTCACCTTATCCAATGCATTTCTGACAGCAAGGCGACGTGCTTCCCTATACAATTCGCTCTTATCTTTTATTGCAAACTGTATTGAGCCGATCTGGATTCCTGTGATTTTACCAAGATCGTCGATCACAGCACCAAGTTTGTTATCGTCATTCTTACTGTAATTGTCAATCCTAACTGTTATGCTTTGGTTGACACCTTGACCTTTCAAGACTCTATTGCTATCTTTCCATTCATAGCGCGGTGCGATTGAGATTGACGAGGTTTCCGCATCGCGAGTAGGAATCCCATTTTTTTCAAGAGCAGTGTACACTTCCCTCACCTTTGCATTAGCATTTGAAAGAGCCTCTGAAGTGCTATCTGCAACCTCATCAATGCTTACAGAAAATGTAACACAATCAGGAAGTGCCTTAGCAACCCCTTGCCCAGTTACTGTTATATAATTCTTCGACATTTCCGCTTCCTTTGTAACATTGACTGTCCCTTTAGCAAAAACTAAACTTGTTGCTACGAGACTTATCGCTAAAAAGGTCAATAATTTCTTTTTCATATCTTCTCCTATAATTTATCATACTTAAACGGTTTTCTTTTGTCAAGAAAACCGTTCTTGCACGAAAATCCCTAGGATCTTCCGCGATATTTGAGAACTCAGCCCTTAAGCGCTAGGTAATACAAAAAGTATGACCGTCGCTTGCTTAAGGGCTTCAAGTTCTCAAATCTCATCGAAATCTCCGTCGGGGGCAAGGAATCGCTATTCTCAAGAGATCTTTTTTTTGGAATCTGACAAAACCTCCGTCGCGGGCAAGGTTGTGCAAGAAGATAATTTTCCAAACCTAACGAGATATATTTTGCTTGTAGATAACTTTTTAATTTTGCTTTCGCAAAA
>SAMEA104315433__coassemble_640_pt1 | contig 15524 bp, 10 predicted proteins | sample SAMEA104315433__metabat2_high_PE_016 | metagenome-assembled genome bin SAMEA104315433 (sample SAMEA104315433) | gut metagenome | biome: Monkey gut; feature: monkey-associated habitat; material: faeces | place: China | collected 2013
CAGGCTTTGAAAAGCACAATGCAGGAACCTTATCTGGGGGGGAAAAGCAGAGAGTTACGATTGCCCGTGCCCTTGCCTCAAATCCTTCACTTTTGCTTTTAGACGAGCCACTTTCGGCTCTTGATTTAACACTCCGCTCAAAGATGCGCACCTTTTTAAAAACAATCAAAGCCGAGTACTCGCTTATGACAATTTTAGTCACCCACGATAAGGAAGATGCAGCCGTTATTGCCGACCGCACAATCAGCCTTTCAAAGAAATAATAAAATTTTTTCAAAATCTGTTGACAAAAGTTTCAAAATGTGATAGTATATCAAAATGTAAGCCGCTTTAGCTCAGTTGGTAGAGCAAAGGACTGAAAATCCTTGTGTCCCTGGTTCAATTCCTGGAGGCGGCAATAAGTATGGTGAGATTGGATGTGTAAATGATAAAGGAGGCTATTATGGATTCACTACTAACTCATAATTCAATGAAAAAAAAGCATATAATTTTAACTCTGGTTGAACAGAAGGGAGACATTCATCGCTGTCATCGAGGTCACAAGATTGGCGATAGGTTCGATTATGATACCGACCGTGGCAACTTTTGCCCAATGGCACTTCATACAGGCTTTCCGTTCATAGATATTCTTCGCTACGGTGGCACTATTCCGCCAAATCAAGATGGCACTATAAAGTTCTGCTGTCCAGATAGCGACACAATCAATGTGTTTAGAATTGACACAGAAGAGTATTGAGAGAATAAAGGGAGGTCGGCATTGTGAAGCTTGAGAGTACATCATTTCTTGAATATTTGTTTTATAAGCTTGAGAGAGGCGAAACCTTGGTGTTTCCTACCGATAGCGATAAGAGGGAGTTTCTCTATTCGTATGTTGAGAAAAAAGGCAAGGCGGTGAGTGGAAATGCGGTTTTGTCCTATGATGAGTTTCGCTCATCTTTTATACCATATGATTCAAGGTGCGAAGTGGAGTTTTTTGAAAAGGTGAGATTCGTTCAAAATCTTATCGATAAAAATCCTACCGCTCTAATGAGTCTTTACAACCCTACATTTAGCGAGAGTAAAGAACAGTTTGCCATCGATATTGCTGGTAAACTGAAGGGATTAAAAGCACTTGTTGAGGATGAAGCGGTGTTTTCTATGCTCTCCCAGTCTTTGAAAAAAGATATATCGTTTTTATATCAAAATTATATGGATTTTATTAACCGCAATGATTTGAGAGAACCGTTTTTTGATACCTTGGATACGGAGCTTCTCTCTTCGAATCGAAATGAATTTTTGCTCATCGTTCCAGAACTGAATCCATACTATAAAAATGATCAAAAGTTTTTTGAAGGTTGTGCTAATATAAAAAAAGAGAGTTTCGATAGTGTTTCACTTCCGCCGATTATGAAATACGACAATATCGATGAGGAGATAAGGGGAACACTCAGAAGTATACGGGAGCTTCTAAAGAATGGCGTGAAGCCGAGCGATATCAGAGTCACACTTCTTGGAAGCGATGAAAAGGCGAAATCTTCATTCCTGCAACTCTCGTATTTGTATGATGTGCCTTTGCAATATACCAAAAATTATTCAAAAGAGGCGAATAATCTTTATTGCTTTTTTAAAACAATTAAGGTGATAGTTGAGGGCGGCTGCCACATAAGCGATGTTGAAAGTCTTCTCACCAATCCGATTTTGGACTTTAAGGAAAACACGAGTGCTATTTACTTTTATTTTGTAAACAATGTGCTTGAAAAGGTTGATGCAGATTCTATTACTGATGTTAATTATAGGAAGTTCTACAAAGAGTTGCTTCTTAATTTAAAGTCGATTGTGGATGCAAAAAATGCGGATGATTTTATAGCATCGCTTATGGCCTTTAGCGACAACTTCTTGAATAAAGGCAATGACTATTCTAAAGATGTGCTTGCTTCCATAAAAGAATGTGCAAAAAATATAGATTTTTACATAGATGAGCATAAAGGCACTCTTCCGTTTTTTGAAAAACTTATGCTACTTTTTGAAAAGGAAGCTTCTTCTAAAAAAAACGATGCGTTTTCTTCCTACTCAGTTTTGAAAAAAGAAGGTGATGCTATTAGAGTCGATGACTATAATAGTCTCGTATTTATACCCAGCAACTACCATTTTGTGCTATTTGCAACCGCCGACAATGTGAAAAAAGAGATAAAAAAGTATGAAGCACTCTCCGATTTTGAAAAGGAGAAAATAGGCATTGATTCTGATAAAATCGATATATCCAAAGAGCTGTTTTTGTTTAACTCTGGTTTTTCTCAAAATATGAGTGTGTCATATTCCGAGCAGAACTTCACAGGCTTTGCCCTTGCTCCGTCGTTCTTTGATGAGATTCACGAAGCAATTAAAGATGATTCATACATTTCACTAAAACAGAACGACCCTGATTACAGTGAAAATAACTTATATCAAAATAGTATGAATTTTAATAAAAACGATATAAGTGATAATTCTAAAGTTTTATATACTAATGTGTTAAAACATATAAACGATAGCACAAGCCTTGAATACTACAAAAGCGAATATTCCATTTCTCCAACAACTCTAAAGGATATAGAGGAGTGTCCGTTTGCCTGGAGTTTAAAATCGTTTGTTGATAATCGTTTAAGTCCAGAGGATGAAAAAAGAGCCTTAAATATCCGTGCCTACAACAAAGAAGGCGAGTTTTACCATACAGTTATTGAAGAATTTTACAAGAAAGAGATGGCGGAAGTACTTAAGGCTGATATAGAAATCACAAGTCGAAGAGATTTGCTTTCTCTTGTGTACGACGAAGTGCTGTCTTCAGAGCCTTATACATCAGCCTTTCCAGAGCGAGTTATGGTTTTCCTTAAGACTGAGTGCAAAGACAGATTTTTAAAGATTTTGGAGAATGACATTCTTTCAAGCCTTTTATATAAAGATTCTGAAGTAAAATTAGAATCGGAAATTGATGGTATAAAAGTAAAGGGTCGGCTTGATGGTTTATTTACAACCACCGAGGGCGACATTATGATTGTTGATTATAAACGTTCTGGTAGTTCTGTTCCCCAAAAAGCAAGTTTTAATATAAAAAAATATGAAAATGCTGAGGAAAGAGAGTTGCCATACTATCAGGCTCCGTTTTATATGATGCTTTATAGTAAAGTGAATGGTGTGAATATAAGGTCATTTATCTACTATAGTTTTATGGATGGTAAACATTTGGAGTTCCCAATTGCCCCATATAACGGCAATGAATACTTAAGCAACGATGAGTTGATCGCGATAACAAGAGAGTCTATAAAACGAGCGGATGATTATATAAAAAATGGTGTTTTTGAAGCCACTGGCAAAAAGAATTGCAAAACTTGTGGTTTTAAAAGTATGTGTAGAGCGAGGTTTATGTGATGTTAAAAGAATTTGAAGAATTAGTCAGTGAAAGCGGTTTTAAATTTTCTCCTGAGCAACAGAATGCAATTTATTCTGAAAAGAATGCTGTGGTGAGTGCAGGTGCTGGAAGTGGTAAAACTACGGTGCTTTCGTTCAGATTTTTGCGTCTTATTCTCTCTGGCATTCCGATTGAGCGAATTCTTGCACTCACATTTACGAGAAAAGCCGCCCTTGAGATGAGAGACAGGATTTATCGACTCTTGAAAAAATATGCTTCTAAGAATGCGAAGATTCGTACAGCTTATGAAAATTTTGATCTCTCTTCTATCACCACTCTTGATGCCTTTTCATCAGAAATTGTGAAAACCTCGCTCAAGGATTATGGTATACCAGAGTCGTTTTCGGTGATTGATGATATCACAAGCGATGAGAATATTAGAAACTTAACACTCGATTATCTTTATGAGGATAAGGAAAATGCAGAGCCGTTTTTTACACTTTACAATCCTGAAGATCTTATAGATAATTTTCTTTTACAAATAGTTTCATCAAGTAGCTTTACTATCGCAAATAACTTTAAGGCAGAAGACCAATTAAAGATTCTTGATGAATATAAGATTGCGGAGACAGCCGATTATCTTGCATCGAAAGTAATTGAAGCAGGCGACAGAATGTATGATGCAATGATTGCCGATCCCAATGTAGAAAGGTATGTTGGAGACTTTCCAGATTGGTATGACTGCATAATGGCTCTTGCAACAGGCGGAGCCTTTCAAACCGCATATGAAAATAAAGATTACAAGGCTACTTTAGATTGCTTCAAATACTTAAAAAAAATGAATTTGCAAACTCATTTGACGGTTGGTGGTTTACCGAGAGATCAAAAAGAATTGGTTAAAATAATCAAAGGGTATGCAAAGAAACTCAAGGGCTCATCAAGTTATAAAGAAGACTTTATTAAAGAGTTTGGCGAAGATGTTTTCTTAAAAGACAAGACTACTTACTATCTTCTAACTTTAGATGCACTTCCCCAAATCAATAAAATGTTGAAATTCCTAGAAGGCTACTATAATAGAGTTTGCCGTTATAAACGAGAAAATGCTCTGCTTACATTCTCCGATGTCGCTTCTCTTTCAAAGGATGTACTCTTAAAAAACAGAGAAGTGCGAGAGTTCTACAAAGACAAGTACGACTCCATTATGATAGACGAGTTCCAAGATAACAACATTCTCCAAAAAGAGATGCTTTACTTACTCTCGGAGAAAAAAGACATATACACTGAAGGCAAAGCACCAAATGCTGAAAATATTGAAAACGGCAAATTATTTTTTGTTGGCGATCAAAAGCAATCTATCTATCGTTTCCGCGGTGCAGATGTGAGTGTGTTTAAAAGCCTTTCTGATGAGTTGAAAAATGCAGGTGGTGAGAGTATAGCCCTCAATGCAAATTTCCGTAGCCGTGGTAGACTTGTGGATTTCTCCAATTTGTTGTTTGAGAGTATAATGGGTGTGCACAACGATGCACCATACGAAGCCGATTTTGAAAAAACCATCTCTGGTCGTAGTACGAGTTCTTATAGCATTGACGGTAAACTTCTGCCTACGAATATTGAATTTTACTACATCGATAAGAATGCGGATAAGGATGCAGATTTCCAAGGTGCAAACAAGGACGAAGATTCTGAAGAAGATGCTGACGATGTGAACAAAAAGGCCTCCGAGGCTGCCAAGATCAAAGATTTGATTTTGGATGTTGTGAGTTCAAATAAATATGCTATACTTAAGAACGGAGAATTAACACATCCGTCATTTGATGATATTGCGGTGATTTTTCGCACACGTGGAAGTCTTTTGAATCTTGAAAAAGTACTCTCTGATGCTCACATTCCATACACTTCGTCAACTTCCAAGTCTATGTTTTCAAGTACTATCGTTAGCGATATCTATTCTATTTTGAGCCTCCTTTTGTATCCCTCGTTAAAGACAAGCCTTTATGCTGTGCTTCGAAGTCCTTATTGTCGCCTAAGCGATAAAGGGGCTATGAAAGTACTTTCTTATTCTGGCAATTTTCCGTTTGAGAATGTAGATTTTGAAAGTAAAGACGACGAAAGCCGATACTTAACATTTGTTATGTATTACAAAACTTTACAGCATCTGTCTAAAGAAGGCGACATCAGTGATATCCTTATGTTCATTTGGTACGATATGGGGGCTCGGCTTTACACAATTGAGAACCCTAATACCGCACACGAAACCAAGTATTTCGATTCGCTTCTTTTAGCTGCAAGTGAAAAATCATCCTTACTTGAGTTTGTGCGATATTTAGACACAGCAATAAACACTGATGGCAAAAATGCCTTGAACATTCCTGTGCTTAAGGAAGGGGAAAGAGGAGTTTCAATTCTTACAATCCACGAATCGAAAGGGCTTGAATTTCCAGTTGTAATTATGGGATTTTCTGGAGCAGGCAAGAGTAATAAGACAGGGAAGAAATTTGAAGAAGTCTATTCAGAAGATGGGGTGTATCGTCTGCTACCAGATCATGCAAAGGCGGAGAAATTCTCAAATATAATCCGAGTTGTTAACAAAGACGAAGAGAGTCTAAAGGAAAATGCAGAACTAAAAAGGTTGTTCTATGTCGGAGTCACTAGAGCAAAGGATCATCTTATAATCTCAGGAGACTATTACGATCCAACCGCTGGCAAGGAAAAAAACACAAACGATAAATTTGGGAGCATCCTTCAAATGTTTGTCTCTCATAAAAAGGCACTCGGCGATGCCCTTCCTATCACTCACGAAGGACAAACCGAAGAAATATCATCAAGTCGCATCTATTTACCGCAGTTCAATTATAATAGCCTTGAGGCAAAGAACCTAGACAATGTGTATAATACAGATGGTATCAAAAAACAGGAGAAAACATCAGAAACTCGTGGAAGTATAACAGGTGTTATACAAGAAAAAATTTCTAATAATGCTGAAAACTTGCCACCATTGTCGGTAGATAAGGCAACAAACAACAGTGCAATCACCGAGTTTGGTACTCTAACCCACTTCCTAATTGAGCGGTATGTAAAGTATGGTATTGCACCTTCCGAAAAATATAACGCTTGTTATATTTACAGAAATCTCAATCGTGATATGGTAGACGAAGCGGTTCAGCTTGCAACTGGCTTTGTAAATTCCGATCTTTTCCTATCGTTAAAGAATGAAGGCTACACTTTGTACAGCGAGTATCGCTTCTTCGCTCCGTTCGTTATCGATGGAACCGATATGACTTTAGAAGGTAGCATTGATCTACTAGCCGTAAAGGACGACAAAGCAGTTGTAATCGATTTTAAAACCGACAAGAAGAAGGATCCTTCTTCGCATAAGGAACAACTCTCACTCTATAAGGATGCCGTAAAGCAACTTTTCCATATTGATGATATTGAAACCGAAGTCGTGTATTTAAGGGAATTCTTGTAAGTTCTTGCTTTTTACACGAATTTGTGTTATAATAAAAAAAGATGAAAAAAAGTTGTGTCGCGATACTAGTGTTGTTGCTTCTCTTGCCATCGAGTCTGTTCGCCCGAAGGAATTTCCAGGGCTATGAGGAGGGCAACTATAAAATCTCTTTGCGCTTACCTTTCAATCTACCAGTTGTGTATTATCGTCAGGGCGAGCTTGACGAAGGGCAAAACAACCACTGGGCATTTTGGGATGAGATAGGGTATAAAAACAATCTTGAATATGCACTGGAAGTAGGCTACGATTATTTCTTGAACAGTTCTATTTCAATCGGTGGTCTCTTAGGCTACCATTTCTCCTATATGCGAAGTGGCGATTTGATCTCCAGGGTTCCATTCTTATTCCGCTTTGGTTATTATCCACTTCAAGGGCAATTCGAAATTCCGATCATCCTTGGTGTTGGTGGAGCTTATATGAATGTGAAGGGTTATTCTAGTGCATCCCTGTATTTATCATTTGAAACTGGTTTTTCTTGGTTTTGGAATGATAACTGGGGCATAGGTGTTCGCACTGGTATGCATTTTGTTCCTGAATTTAAAGCAGGCAGAATGGAGGATACGAATGTAACCTTCTTCGTGCCGATAGCATTAGAGGTGAATTTTAGAAGATGAAAAGTTTAAAAAATTGTTTGGTGTTATTTTTGGTATTTTTGTTATTTTCGGTGATGTCTTGTGATGTGAGTGACACAGCTCTTTCTGAGCTTATTCGTAAATCCCGTCCGCGCGATGATATCAGATGGAACGAGGCTCTTATAATTCCGACTACCTCAACCGCAGCAGAAGATAGTGGAAAGGTAGATGCGATTATACTATTTTCGGCTCGTGGTCTTCATTCGTATTTTCAGAACAATGGAGAAGTTGTAGGCTCGCTAAAAACACCTACAGTAAAGAATGATTCGACAACAACTGGTTTATTTACGGTTGCTTATATTCCAACAAATTACGATACAACTACCTTTCCTAAAGTAGTTGTGCAGACAGTATCCAATGTACCAGGTGTAAAAGGCAAGTTCTATTTGCTTCCTGTAAATTCAACATCTGAGAATGTAGCACTTTTAGAGATACACCTTGATGCTGCTACGGTTCCAGGCTATGATGAAGATTATGGCATTAAAGTCTCATCGAGTATAGGTAGCAGAAATGTTGTTTACAGAACAGGTCAAAAAGGTGCTTACACCTATCATATAGCCAGGTTGACTGTGAATGAGCCTAATACCAGTTTTAATTTCACTGATCTTGCTACTTTTGACGATACAGGTATTGATAGTGAAAAGACATTTAGCATAAACCGAGTGTGGGAAAGCGAAAACTTGAAAAATGCGGTTGTAATGTTCAATGAGGACACAGATCGCGACTACGATTACACCTGTAAATATGCTACTGTGAATTTAGAAACAGGAGTTAAAGAAACTCTTACAACCTTAAATAAAGACGGTAGGAATGAGAGAAATCTCTTGTTCGATCACTTTATCGTATATGACGATCGCATTGATAATAAAGTAGTGTGGATGGGAATTCTTCGCTCTGGTGTGATATATCACTCTCATTCTACGAACGATGATTATAAAACAAGCGATTCTGGTTTTTCCTTTGATCGCTATGCTCCGCTCTCTTCGTTTAAACTCTCATCCGATGACGGCTCATCCGAATATGGTTGTACTCTCTTTGGTCGCTATAGCGGAACAGGCTTTATCGTAACTCGATTCTTAAAAAAGCCTAACAGTGACAATAAACTTGTGGTTAACTATACTGCCTCTGACGGCAAAGAATATCGCAATTCATACACGATTAGCAATGGCTTTGCAACCGATATGAGAGCCGAGGATGTGTCAGTGTTCGGCTATTATAACGGAAGCGATACTCCTGGCTATCTTCACACCATCGTAGTGCTTACCGTTGATGTTGGTGTTGCAACTTATCAGTTCAACAATGCCATTCCTTACGATTTTACCACAGGTTCTCCAAAGAACTATCCTGATGAAGTAAAATTGCCTTTTAGGAATTTTAGCACAAATGGATGAGAGAATGCTCTCGTCTCTGAGATCAGGGCAGTGCTTTCGATTTAAAGAGACCGCCGGAGTTTATGAGGGTGTCATAGGAGACACCCTTTATTCGCTTTCAAAGAACAATCTAGAGCTTTTATGTACTAACAGTGTCTTACATTCCTATTTTGATTTAGATCGCAATTATGAGAGTATCAAGGCTTATCTTTCGTCTTTGCATCCTGTTATAAAAAAAGCGATAGATGAATACCCATACATTCGTATTTTGAAGCAGAACAGGGAAGAGGTGCTCTTGTCTTTTATACTCTCGTCTTGCAATAACATTTCTCGAATCTCGCTTATAATCGAACGACTGTCAAAGGCATTTGGAGATAGAATTGCAAAAACTGTTGGCTTTGAATCTAGCGGAACTAAAACAGATGTTAACAATATGGAAGTTTATACATTCCCATCGGTTTCTAGTGTTGCAAAAACTACAGAAGACACTCTTCGCTCGCTAGGTCTTGGCTTTCGTGCTCCGTTCTTTTTGAATGCTGCTCGTGCTATTGATAGCGGAGATGTTGATTTAGACAAGATAAACACTCTTAGCGATGATGATGCACGCCATTATTTGACAACTCTTCAGGGTATTGGTCCTAAGGTTGCCGATTGCATTTTACTTTTTGGCTTTGCACGCCTTTCGTGCTTTCCTAAGGATGTGCATATAAAACACATTATGAACACCTATTTTAGCGGTAAAACCGAGGATTTTTTCCATCCATACGAAGGAATTGCAGAACAGTTTCTTTTTTGTCTTGACCTTTATAAAAAAGATGTGCTATAATATAATGAGGTGGGTTTTTTAAGCACTCACCCTAAATCAACAAACGGAGGGACAAAATGTCAATATGGATTATTATACCCGTTTGCTTGTGCTTAGGATTTTTAATTGGATTTTTAGTGTGCTATGCATATGGCAAGATGCGTCTTACTAGCATAGAGCAAAAGGCTATTCGATTGAATGCAGAATCGATTAGAGAGGCAGAGCTTAAGAAGAAGCAGATTCTACTTGAGGGCCGTGATGAAATAGCAAAAGAAAGAACCGAGCTTGATAAGGAAGTTCGTAGTACTCGCAGTGAACTACAGAGTACGGAGAGACGCCTACAAGCAAAGGAAGAAAGCCTAGACAAAAAGCAGACTGATCTAGAAGTGTACAAACAGACACTTCAAAACAAAGAGATTGCTCTTGATGAGAGAGATGTTATTATAAAGGAAACCGAAGGTCGCCTTGAAAAGGAAAAGGAGCGAATTCTCGGTCTTTCAAAAGAAGAGATCAAGAAGGAACTTATCGATTCCTTTATAGACGAAGCTCGCCAAACTTCTTACAAGCTTGTAAAAAAGGTTGAAGAAGATGCTGCTCTTGAAGGCGAGAAAAAGGCTCGTAATATTATTCTAGAGTGTATGCAACGCCTAGCCTCTGAAAGTTCTTCAGAGATGGTCAGCAGTGTATCGCTTCCATCAGATGAGATGAAAGGCAGAATCATAGGTCGTGAAGGACGCAATATTCGTTCGCTTGAAGTACTCACTGGTGCTGATATTGTAATTGACGATACTCCGGATGCAGTGGTTGTAAGTTGCTTTGACCCTGTACGCCGCGAAATTGCAAAGCGTGCTCTTGAAGTGCTTGTGAGCGACGGTAGAATTCACCCGACTCGAATTGAAGAGGTGGTGTCAAAGGCGACAAAGGAAATCAAGCGCACAATTATGGAAGAAGGTGAAAGGGTGTGTATGGAGCTTGGCTTTAATGCGATGAGTCCTGCCTTGATCAGATCTCTTGGTCGCTTGCATTTCCGCTTTAGTTATTCGCAAAACATCCTTATTCACAGTAAGGAGTGTGCCTATTTGGCAAGTATGATTGCATCAGAAATTGGTGCTAATGTAGAACTTGCAAAGCGTGCGGCACTTCTACATGATATTGGAAAAGGTGCAGATGCAGAAAGCGAAGAAGGACATGCTCTATACGGTGCTAAGCTTGCAAAAGACCTTGGCGAGAGCGATGCAGTTGTAAATGCAATTGCTTCTCACCACGGAGACACAGAGCCAAAGACAATCGAAGCGATTATAGTTCAGATTGCAGATGCGATCTCTGCATCGCGCCCAGGAGCCAGAAACGACAATATCGACAGCTATATCAAGCGCTTGCAGAATCTTGAAAACATTGCCACAGCCTTCGATGGAGTTGAAAAGGCTTTTGCAATCCAAGCAGGTCGAGAACTACGCATTATTGTTGATAACGCCAAGGTGTCTGATGAACAGGCACACGAGATTGCGAAGAACATTGCAAAGCGAATCGAGGCCGAGTTGAACTATCCTGGCAAGATCAGAATCACCCTAATAAGGGAGACGAGAGTTCTAGAGTATGCCTTGTAATAGCGATAACGGCATTTTTACTGTACTCTTTTTCGGTGATGTTTCAGGTGATGCGGGGCTTCGAGCTTTACGCTTTATGCTTCCTAGCATCAAGAAACGATATCAAGCTGATGCTGTAATCGTCAACGGTGAAAATTCCGATGGCGGTTATGGCATTAGCGAAAAGAGTTTTGCATCCATTAAGGAAAGTGGAGTTGATGTTGTCACTCTTGGAAATCATGCACTTGAAAAGGAAGAGATTTATTCTATTTTAGATCAGGATAAAACCTTGCTTCGTCCGCACAATTTTTTGGATGGCAATCCAGGAACTGGCTATGGAATATACGAGGCGAATGGGGTGAAATTCGCAGTTTTAAACATTCACTCTCGCTCTGGAATTGCAAGTGCAGTCGATTGCCCATTCAAGGTAACTGAAAAGGCTTTGAAGCAGATACTTAAAGAAACTCCTATCGTTATTGTCGATTTGCACGGAGAGGAGTGCTACGAAAAAGAGGCATATCTCTTTGCCTTCAAAGGTCAGGTCTCGCTAATACTTGGCACTCACACCCATGTTCAAACCGATGACGATAAGATAATCGACGGCACAGGTTATATCACCGATGTAGGGATGTGCGGTGCCATCGATTCTGTTATAGGCGGGAGTATCGAAACATCGATTGAGAGAGCTCGCACTTGCCTACCTATGAAAATACCAGCAGTTACCGATAGAGCGGTTTTGATGGGCATAAAAGCTACAATCGATGTGAAAACTGGAAAATGTCTAACTTTTGAAAAAATAAGTATTGACGAAGAAGAGTAAATGTGATATAATATGATCATCAGATGTTATGAGACAGTGTGGATTTAATCCAACTTGCCGACACGTCTTACCGAGAGGGGCAAAAACTATGGGGCGAAATAATGGTGAGCGAAAAAATAATCTCACTAAAATAGAGCGAAACCAAAAAGTTTTTGCACTTCTTCCTTATAAGTGGCATCTAATAGTAAACGGCTAAATAGGAGTTATTATGAACGACAATGTTCGCTATACTGCAGAAGCAGTATCTTTAGGGCATCCTGATAAGTGTGCCGATTTTATCGCCAGTTACATTCTAGATCGTTATCTTGAAAGAGATCCGCTCACGAAGTTTGCAGTTGAAGTTTTGCTAAAGGGCAATACTGTTGTGCTTGGTGGCGAAGTTAAAAGCAAGGTTTCATTCAGCACAGTTCTTTTGAAGAAATTTGCAGTTGAGGCTCTCTCGGAAATTGGCTATGACTCACGATATGAATCGCTTTGGGGCGAAAATGCAATTGAGATTTCGAAAATCAAACTCATCAATCTTATTGGAAGCCAATCCTCTGAAATAAACCAAGGTGTTGAAAACGGAACTAGCGATGGTGCTATTCTTGGTTGGGGAGATCAAGGTTTGTTTATGGGCTATGCGAACTCCTTTAATGGAGGCTTACGCAAAGATCAGTTCTATGCAAAAAGACTTGCCTACGAACTCTACACAATGGCTCTGAAAAGCGAGGTGTACGGTCTTGATATAAAAACACAGGTTACTCTCGAGGAAGACGGCAAGATCGACACAGTTATTGTTGCAATTCCAACCAGAGGCGAAACTAATTTTGATGAAGTAAAAGAGATAGTAAAGAGTGTTATACCAGAAAACCCAGACAATCTTATAATAAACGGCACAGGCTCGTATACGATGCACTCAAGCATTGCAGACTGCGGAGTGACAGGGCGAAAACTTGCCGTAGACTTCTACTCTTCAAGTTGCCCTGTTGGCGGTGGCTGCCCTTGGGGCAAGGATGCATCAAAGGCTGATGTCTCGCTAAATCTCTATGCTCGTAAATTGGCGGTTGAAAATCTTGCGGATAACGACGAGTGCTTCGTTTACCTATCTTCTTGCATAGGTAAGGCGGATTTGCCATCGTCTTATATCAAAACTATTAAAAATGATATAACTACACTTCGCGAGTTCACCTTTGATAAGTCGCCTCAAGATGTGATAGACGACCTATTTTTGCAACAGCCGATATATGCAAGTATGTGTAAAAAAAGTATGAAAGGTTTTATGCTTTACTAAAACCCTAATAATATGTTATACTAATAGGGGGAAGGTACTTATTAGTGAAATACAATAATAAACTAGTTGCAATTGATTTAGGCTCTTCGACTATAAGACTCGCCGTCGCCGAGATAACCGATGACGGCAGTCTTGAAGTTCGTTTTATCACAGAGCATCCTATGCAAGGGATGAAGAACGGCTTGATTGTAAACTATGACGAAGCCTTGCATTCGCTTAAAGCCATTGTAAGCGAGATGAATGCCAACATCGAAGGTACACCTCGTTCTGTTTCTATTGGAATAGGTGGAGCTTATATAAGTACAGAAGAAAGCATAGGCACACTTAAGCATCCAAGGGGTGGTGCCTCAATTACTGCCGACGATATAAAGGCTGTGCTTGAAAATGCAAGAGCCAATCTTTCTGTAAAGTCAGGCTGGAGAGTTATTCACAGTGTACCTATTGAATACAAGGTCGGCGATACTGAAAAGGTGCTAAACCCTATCAATATGCCATCGCGTCCGCTTGAAGCGAGAGTCTTGTTTCTTTTGCAGAGTGAAGATCAGTATAGTTCACTATCCCATTTATTTAACGAAGCTGGCTTGAAGATCGAGAATGTTTATGCAACCCCACTCTCATCAAGTACAGTGCTTATTGATAAAGACGAAAAGGAAAGCGGTGTTATAATCGTAGATATTGGCGAAGACTCCTCATCGATAATTTCGTATCTTGCAGGTCATTTGACCTTTATCGGTGGCATTGAAATTGGAGCGGGTCATATTACAAGCGATTTGGCTTATATTTTCCAAAGAAATAAAGGCACTTGTAAGATGCTAAAAGAGGAGTACGGCAATGCCTATCTTCCGCTTGTGAGTAAAGATGCGATGATAACCTTAGCCGATAGAGATGAAAAGGTGAAGATACCAGAGACTGAATTCACTGCTATTATACAGCCTCGTATGACGGAAATATTTACACTTTTGAAAAAAGAACTTGACAAGAATCCACGCTATGGCTCGTATTCGTCAGGTCTTATTCTAACTGGTGGTGGCTCTCTTATCGGCGGTGCAACAGAGCTTGCAAAGAGTGTGTTTTACCTTTCAACTCGTCTTGGCTTTCCTGAAGCACTTTCGTCTCTTTCGCGCGAGTATATAAATCCGAAGTATGTTACACTTTTAGGACTTTTGAAACAAGCAGCTCTTGCATCTCCTTTGTATAGGGTGAGAGAGGCTTATGAGTCTTATGATTCTGGTAAAAAGGAATCAAAAGGGCTAAAATCGCTTTGGAAAAAGTTGTTTTAAGAGGTAGAGAGAATGGATAGTTACGTAAATAATTATATGGATCCGTTAGCAGGTGAAGCGGTTATAAAAGTTATAGGTGTTGGTGGTGGTGGTGGAAATGCCATAAACCGTATGATTCAGAGCGGTATTGGCGGTGTCACTTACATCGCAATGAACACCGATGTTCAGGCACTTTATAATTCAAATGCTGATGAGCGTCTTGCACTTGGTAGCCAATTGACTGGAGGACTTGGAGCTGGCGGAAGCCCAGAAATAGGCGAGAGTGCCGCAATTGAAAGCAAGGAAGACATAAAGCGAGTGCTTCAAGGTGCAAATATGGTTTTTCTCACATCAGGAATGGGCGGAGGCACAGGCACTGGTGCAACTCCAATCGTTGCTTCTATTGCTCGCGATATGGGCATATTGACAGTTGCAGTTGTAACCACTCCATTTGTGTTTGAAGGAAAGAAGAAAGTCGAACTTGCCTTTATGGGCATTGAAAAGTTAAAGCCCTATGTTGACACTCTCATTCAAGTTCCAAATGAGCAGCTTCTCACTCTTTGTAAAGGCGGAACGAGTATGAAAGAGGCTCTTCTTCTTGCCGACGATGTGCTTTTGCAAGGAATTTCTGGTATCAGTGAACTTATAACCGAGCCTGGTGAAATCAACATTGACTTTGCCGATGTGAAGAGTGCTCTAAAAGATTCAGGGGATGCCATAATGGGCATAGGCGAAGGGGAAGGTGAGAACAGAGCCATCGATGCCGTAAAGGCTGCAATTAACAATCCGCTCTTGAAAGATGCAAAAATTGAAGGTGCAAGAAATGTGCTTATCAATGTGCAGGCGGGCGAAACCCTCACCCTTCAGGAATATCAAGCGATTGTGCAATATGTTCGTTCAATTGCAG
>SAMEA104315433__coassemble_690_pt1 | contig 14892 bp, 14 predicted proteins | sample SAMEA104315433__metabat2_high_PE_016 | metagenome-assembled genome bin SAMEA104315433 (sample SAMEA104315433) | gut metagenome | biome: Monkey gut; feature: monkey-associated habitat; material: faeces | place: China | collected 2013
AATAGCATCTTCTGTTTCTACAATAACAACATCTTCAAGTCCTGATACTGCAACACCGCCTGCATTTACAGCCTTACCAGGTCCGAATGGAATTTTTGCTTTGTGGAAAGCATCAATTGCCTCTGGTGTGCATCCCATATTAGAGATTTCCATAACATATTTTACACCGTTCTTCAAGAGTGTGTTTGCGTCACTGCCGTTGAGCTCGTTTTGAAGAGCTGCGGTACAAGCGATATCAACTGGTACTTCCCAGATCTTCTTGCCTTTGATGAACTTTGCTCCGAATTTTGCAGCATACGGCTCAACAACATTCTTGTTAGAAGCACGAAGTTCTAACATAAAGTCGAATTTCTCTTTTGTGTTAACACCGTTTTCGTCGATTACATAACCATCTGGTCCTGAAATGGCAATAACTTTTGCACCGAGTTCTGTTGCTTTCTGCACTGTTCCCCAAGCCACATTACCGAAGCCTGAAACAGACATTCGCTTGCCCTTCATAGTATCGCCGTTTAGTTTTAGTACTTCATTAAGGAAGTACATTGCACCAAAGCCTGTGGCTTCAGGGCGAATGCGAGAACCGCCCCAAGTCTGCCCCTTACCTGTAAGCACACCTGTGTTCTCCTGGCGAATGCGCTTGTACTGACCATAAAGATAGCCAATCTCTCTTCCGCCAACGCCAAGGTCGCCTGCTGGCACATCAGTATCAGGACCAATATACTTTTGCAACTCTGTCATAAAGCTTCTGCAGAAGCGAAGGATTTCGCCGTTGGACTTTCCTACAGGATCAAAGTCGGCACCACCCTTGCCACCACCCATTGGAAGAGTTGTAAGTGAGTTTTTGAAAATCTGTTCAAAACCAAGGAATTTGAGTGTGCCAAGAGTTAAACCTTTCGCAAAGCGTAAGCCCCCCTTATAAGGACCGATGGCACTGTTGAACTGCACACGATAACCGCGGTTAACCTGAATTTCGTGCTTATCATCTTCCCATTCAACTCTGAATGAAATCACACGCTCAGGTTCTACGATTCTGTCGAGAATCTTATTCTCAAGATACTTTGGATTTGAGTTAACTGTGTCTATTACAGACTCAATAACTTCTTTTGCCGCCTGGATAAACTCAGGCTCTGCAGGGTTTTTCTTCTCAAGCTCTGCAATAAATTCATCTGCCTTATATTTGTTGGCCATAAAAACTCCTTGAAAGGGAAATTGTTCCCTTCTTATATTATACACCACTTTTTGAAACTGTGGGGAATTTTTTTAAAAATTTTCATTTTTATGAAATTGAACTTGAAATATTTTTAACAAAATCTCCGTAAACAGCACTAAAGGCACAAAATTAAGGCTCAAAAACACCATATTATCAGGGTTAATCTCAAGTTTGAAAAGCGGATGAAAGAATGTTAAGCTCTCACCAACCATCACGAAAAGAAAGGTGTAAAGATTGTTGAAAAAATGAAGAGAAAACGACAGCACAATGCTTTTAAACCGAATGGTCAAAATCGAAAAATACACTCCAATCAAAAAGTAGTAGAAAAAAAGCGGAACATTTTGTAAAAAAAAACTATCTCCAAAATGCATAAATGCAAACAAAAAAGAAACAATAACCACCACAATAGCCTCAATTACGATTTTACTAATCTTCCTCAATCGTTCGGTAGGACTTACCCTCTCATAAACCAACAACACACTGTAGCGAAAAATGAACTCCTCCGCCAAGCACTGAATAGCAGTAAACACAAGTACATAAAGGAAAGAAACAAGCATCTCGTTCACAGTATGCACCTTTAGAAAGTTGTTATGATACACAACTGCAACAATTGCGAACATCAGAGTTACAGATAGAAATGCAAGCACAAAAAAAGGGGCAAAATGCCCCTTTAAAAATCGTGACGATTTATTAGAAGTTGATTCTTGCTTCAACGTAAATCTCACCGCCGTTAGTCTGCTTGCCATTTGCTCCAACACCAGTATGATATTTACCAGATGGAGAATCAGCTGCATTACCGAATGTAGCACTCTGCCAGCGGAGAGTAAGCTTACAATTGTCGATAAGAGCAGTACTTGTAAGGTCAAGATATGGGCGAATATAGAATGTGCCACCAGCTGTTGCTGTGTTATTCTTTTTAGCCTCTGTTTCATGACCAACACGAACATAAGCATAAAGGTTGAACAAGTCGTGAGCATAGTTCACAGCAATCTTACCTTCGTAGATGCGATTCTTTGTGCTGTCGTTTGTCCAAAGAGCCTTATCATAGTTATACTTTTTGTTTGTATCAAGAGTTGCTTCAAATGAAGGAGTAATTGTTACACCACTACCAACATTGATTGGAAGGTCTAGCCCAAGAATCTGCTGGTTCAAGAGATCCTGACCGCGAAGTGTTACAGCGAGCATATCAATTGGCTGTACTGTAGCCTGAGCAGAAAGAGCCTGGTGAAGCAATGTGTTATTTGCCCAATTGCCCTGTTCAGCTTTGCCTGTACCAGTTTTACCATATGGTGTAAGCCAATCGCCATCGTATCTGCGATATACATAACCAAGATCTGATGCATTGTGGTATGTAACCCAGTCTGGCTCATCACCGTCTGACCACAAGCCTTGGTTGTCCAAGTACCAAGCATCGAAGTTGAATTTAACATCGCCCTTATAAGCAAGGTTCAATGAAGCTTCAAGTGCATACTGCTGATTTTTATTATTAGCCATCACTGCTGTTTCATAGGTCCAAGGGTTACCATTGAGAGAAGCGTTACCGTTTGCACCAAATGAAATGTCAAAGATGTCTGATGTGTAGTTATAACCTAAACCAAATAGGATGTGCTGTTGTAAACCAAGCGACTGTTTAACAAACTTACCAGCAGCATCTGTACCTGTGATTATGTACATATCGTTAGACTGCATATAACCAAGAGCTACTGACAAGTCCATACCGTCAGCAAGTTCAATACCATTACCCTGGAATAAAGCAACTACGCCAGGAGATGATGTTGTATTCTTACCCCAGCCTTTGACACTATTACCATCAAGACCGAATGAGAATGCGAACTTATCATATGTAAGAGAAATAGCAGGCATCCAACCACCCATTGCTCTGTAGCGTCTGTCGCCCTCATCACCTTCAAATGCTGTTGAGTATGTGAAGAATGGTGTTGATTCAATTGTATTGCCATTATCAATTTCAACTTCCCAACCTTTTGCATAGCGTGGCTGTTGCCATGTTCCGCTAATACCAAGCTTAAGGTTCAAGTCTTTGTTGAACACAAGGTTAGCCTTGTTGAAGTACAACTTGTACTGAATAGCTCTATCTGCCATCCATTCTGAAAGAAGACTTGCACCATTCTTTGTTTTAACTCGAAGATCTGCTCCTGCTTCAACTTCACCAAAAATCTTACCTTCACCTGTTGATGAACCGATAAGTTCCTGAATCATAAATTTAACAGTGGCATCACTCTTATCTTTAAAGCCGTATGTGAGATTGTCGCCACCAATTCCCCAAACTCCGAATCTCAAGCGAACTTTTCCTTCAAAGGCACTAGCTGCGAAAAGGCTTGAAACCACTAGAGCAGAAATAAGTAGTATTACTCCTACCTTTTTTTTCATAATTTTCCTCCAATACTTTGGAAAATGGACAACAGCCCACATCTCCATTTTAGTACTCTAAATATAGTTTATCACACTTTTACTGTTTTGTGCAAATATTTTTAAAAATTTTTTTTGAATGGTTAAAATTTACACAAAATCACCATTTTGCACCCCAAAATTAGACATTTTCGAGCCCAAATGCTGATTTTAAGGCGAAAAGTACAGCATCATTTACCACTCGATTTCGAATTTCGGAGCGCGAAAATGCTTTATCATAATGCATTTCTTTTACATCGATAGTACCTTTTTTAGTCGCTATGGCTATAAAAACTTCGCCGACATTCTCCCCAGAAGGGCCTGCATATCCCGTTGTCGCAATAGCAACATCCGAATCAAGAAGGGAAAGCACTCCTCGAGCCATTTCGGTAGCACATTCCTTAGAGACAGCGGTGCACTTTTCTAAGGTTTTCTCTTTGACACCTAGCACCTTGTGCTTTACCTCATCGCTATAACTCACAATGCTTGACAAAAACCAGTCAGAAGAGCCAGGAATATCCGTAAATGCTGAAGCGATCATTCCGCCAGTTATACTCTCTGCAGTGGCAATTCTTTCGTTTGCATTCAAAAGAAGGGTTGAAAGCAACAAAATGTTATCTTCATTAATTCTATTCTCCATATAATCCCCTTATTAATTTACTTTTTAGTATTCTCCATTTCTGTTTTCATATCGATAATTGTATCTTTTAAAGAGCGCGGATGAAATGCAAGTTCACGAGTGGCTTTTTCGTGCGAAAACAAAAGATGTGTGCTTAAAGTGTGGACAGAATATTTCGTAAGCAAGTTTCTTTTTCTGAACACTCTCGCGAAAAAGCCCACGATCGGCACAAAAAAATTCATAGTTTTCAACGAAATTCTCGTTTTCTTATGCCCACCTACAATCTCTCTAACACACTCTTCAAGTTCATCAACCGAATAATATTTATTTGAAAGGATATAACTCTCGCCACTTTTGCCAGAGATAGAAGCCTTTATTATTCCAAGTGCAACATCCCTAACATCGACAAAGTCAAAGCCACCTTCAAGGCTAATGGGTACTCGTTTCTTTATAAGCGAACGAACAAACTTGTTCAAATGATTGTTGCCCAAAGTGTCGCCTACACCTAAAATACACGACGGCATAATCACAATAGCATCGAGATTTTTATCTCTAGCCTCTTTTATAACATAAGACGAACTCAAGGCTTTTGTGTAAGCATAGCCACCACGAATATTAGTGGTGGCAAATTCGTGCTCCTCAATAATTCCGTCCTCGTTTTTCTCTTCCCCTAAGGCATCGACTGAACTGATGTAAACAAGACGTGAGGCATTATACTTCTTACACATCTTAATCACATTGAGTGTGCCTTCTACATTCACATTAAACAGCAGAGGCGAAATATCATCTTCAATGCTGATACGCCCAGCGGCATGAATAACAATGCTACCTTCTGAGGGAGACGACGAGAAAAACGAATCGAGAGAGCGACTGTCGGTGATATCACCGTTAAAATACATTACATTTTCTTCTCCCATTAGTTCATCACCTTTCATAATAAGACCGTATATCTTATTGTCAGGGTCTTTCTTCAAAAACTTAATAATCGTACTACCGAGATGTCCTGATGCACCAGTAATTAAATATGTCATACTTTATATTATAGCACATTATGACAATTCTTTCCACTCTGGCTGTTTGGAAACCTCAATTTTTTGATGCGACACTGGATGTTCAAACTCAATTTTATATGAACAAAGTGAAATGGAGGCATCGCTATTCGGGCGTTTTGCACCATATTTGACATCGCCTTTGATGTGAGAGCCACGGCTCGAAAATTGTACACGAATTTGATGGTGGCGCCCTGTGAGAAGTTCGACTTCATATAAAAAATAGGTCTTAGTTTTACAAACTAACTTATAATTCAGCACCGCTTTTTTTGCACCACTGTGGTTTTGATTCACCACATACGATTTGTTTTCTTTGCTGTTTCTATAAATGTAGTCTTCAAGAGTGCCTTCGGAATGGTCTAATTCTTTGTCAACAAGGGTTAAATATGTTTTGTGAACCTCGCCGTTTTGGAACATTGCATTTAGGCGAGAAAGAGCCTTTGAGGTTTTTGCAAAAACTACAAGTCCACTCGTTGGGCGATCTATTCTATGTGTTAACCCTAAAAATACATTGCCTGGCTTTTTGTCGCGAAGTTTAATATAGTTTTTAAGTGTGTCAAGCAAGCATTCATCACCTGTTTTATCACCCTGTACAATTTCACCTGCATTTTTAAAAAAGATCAGAATGTGGTTATCTTCGTACAAAATTCTATCCGCAATACTCATACAAAGCCTTAAAAATATTCTTTACAAACAAAACTGACTACCTAATAAAAATTAGGTAGCCATATCATACTTGTTATTCAGCAGTAACTGGTGTTTCAAAGAACGAAGAAATCTGGGTCTTATCGTTAGAACCGATTGCACCCTTGCCGTCGCCAAGGTCGATTGAAAGCGAACCGTCGAGGAATACGATTTGGTTTCCTTCTGCAGTCACATTGACATCGTACTTCAGGATAGAGTTCACAGGTGTACCAGAAGTTGAATCTTTATAGACTAGAGTGTCTTTCATATTCATTTTCATCTTAAGCTCAGCACGCATTTTTTCAGAATTAACAACACCAGTTTGAGAAATATAACCATCAGTTACAAGTTCATCCAATGTGTAGAAATCCGAACTATTCTTTTTATAAAAATATGTTGTTGAATCAAGATTCATATTATACTTAATGTTTGGATGTGTAGCATCCGTATAATTATCATTTACCTTGCTTATAAGTCTAATCCAAAATGGAGCATTCTCTTTAGTTTCATTAGTTTGCACTGGATCCTCCACACCAGCAGGTCTAGGAGACTGACTGGCAAGCTCAAAAAGTGTATTTTCTACATCCATTAACTCTTCAATCTTCGTAGATTGTGCTGTAGTAAAACCGTCAGCTCCAACTGGAGTATAATCAGGCTTACACGAAACAAGAGCCAATGCGATGAGCATAATGCTAATTAATGTACTAAACTTTTTCATAATACCTCCGAAAATAATTTCCGTATTCTTATATTATACCAATTTTTCTCTCAAACATCAATAGCAATAGGGGCGAATTTTACCACATCGAAGAGACCGCAATCGGTGATCTTCACCTCTGGAATTACAGGCAATGCCATAAAACAGAGAGTCATAATCGGGTCAACTTTCCTCGAAACTCCAAGGGTATCGATAGCAAGCGAATGCAACGAATTTAGTGCAATATCCATTTCCTTTACATTCTTCTTTGCCGTCATAAGCCCTGCAATCTCGTGTTCAAGAGATGCAAGAACCTGACCTTCATTCACAAGCACTATGCCTCCACCAATATTCTTAAGCTCATCAATCGCAAGTGCCATATCATCATCATTTGTACCAACAACGATGAAGTTGTGCGAATCGTGAGCGATTGAAAGAGCAACTGCACCTTTCTTTATGCCGTAGCCTTTGAGAACACCAACTCCAACATTGCCAGTGCTATGATGGCGTTCAACAACGGCGATTTTTACCAAATCCTTACAAGGATCGTATACGAAATTATTGAACTCGTCTTTAGTCGGCTCTACTATTTCCTTCTTAGTTACAACAGAGCCTTCAATTATGCCGATTGCATAAGCCTTATCGCCCTTGATTTTTAAAGCAAGTTTTTCTTTCGAGAAGTCGCCGATGTTCACACAGCCTGAAACTTTTTTGCTCACCGTCTGCTTTACATCAAGTAGGTATTCGCCATTTTCAGCAACTTCTTTGCCGTTTATAAACACTCTTGTTGGAATAGGATTTGCAATATCTTTTGCAATAACTATATCGGCTCTCTTTCCTGGAGCAATTGAACCGCGATCGCGAAGATTATGTGCAGTAGCAGCATTTATCGTTGCGATTTGAATCGCCGTGATCGGATCGACTCCGTTCTTCACAGCAAGGCTAATCGCATAGTTTATATCGCCCTCTGTCGCAATACTGCTTGGCTGTCTGTCGTCAGTACAGAACATACAAAGGCGAGAATTGTAATCGTCTACCCCCTTTACCAAATTTTCAACATCGTGGCAAGCAGAACCCTGGCGAAGTAAAACATACATACCTTTGCTTGTTCGCTCGCGCAGTTCTTCTGGAGTTGCACACTCGTGATCGGTGAAAGGCCCTGCAGTAATATAAGCATCAAGATCTTTGCCCATAAAGGTTGGACTATGACCATCAATTACCTTACCCGCTTCTTTTGCGACTAAAATCTTATCTAGAATATCACTATCTGCATTTGCAGTGCCAATATAATTCATCAACTCGCCAAGCCCCAACACCCGTGGGAGATCGATACGTTTTTTAATATCCTTAGCTTTTAAAACCGCCCCAGCATGTTCAAAAGGAGTAGCAGGAACACAAGACGGAATCATAAAGTATACGGAAAGTGGCACTTTCTCAGTCGCCTTGTATAGATAATCAAGCCCTGCAAGACCACATACATTGCAAATCTCGTGAGGATCGGCAATCACAGTTGTAGTGCCACAAGGCACAACGGCTGATGTGAACATCTCTGGAGATAGGTGCGATGACTCAATATGTACATGCCCATTGATAAAGCCGGGCATCACATACTCACCTTTTGCATCGATGACTTTCTTAGCATTCGGTGCATTGCCATCGCCGAAGCCTACAATATAGCCGTTAGAGATCAAAATAGTTTTATCTTTTAAAATGCAGTGGTTGTACACATCCACTACAGATGCATTTGTTATTGCGAGGTCGGCTTTCTTCTTGCATTCAGCCGTATCTATCATTGATTTCAAAGTCTTTTTATTCTTCATAAAAAATACCCCTGTTCTTATATTATACCATATATTTTCAGAAAATGTGGAAAAATTTTCACTTTTAGTACTATATTGTAAAATGTATGTTATTTGAAAGCAATCGCTTGTATGCTATATCAAGAATGTGTGTTTTTCGCAAAGAGAGCAATATGGCTAAATAATTCTTATGACGGTCAGATAGATATTTTGTTTCACCTACTATATCGTAGATATCATCCATGTCAATTTTACTATAAAATCTCTTTAATGCATTTTTAAAATCTTTATTATCTGTTGTTGAAAAAAAATCATAATATTTAAACTTTTGATTATTACACTTAAAAGCAGTTGGAGGTCTTCTGTAAACTCTCTCTAACAACTCACTTTCATCACTCAAAACTAAATCGATTACTTTATCATCAACTTGTGGATACAAACTACTTCCACAATCAAACACTGGTGCGAGAGTAGCCACATTCCTTTCTGTATTTACAAGAACCCCCCAATTACCATTATGACGATCAGGATTCGCAATAAAACAATCAACTATAAACATATCCCAAAAACGTTCTTTTACAAGTATACTTGGCATTATTTTTTGTTTATCCAATGCCATTAGAACATCAGTCAATTCTGTATCGTAACCATTTTTTTCATCTTCCACAATCGTATTTTTCACAGAAGCAAAATCTTGAAATATCCAATCTTTAGTTGTGAAGTCTTTACAAGCAACTACAGTTTTTTCCTTCCCATTTGAAACTCTATATTTACCTAAAAGTGTTTCTTGAGTCGGTATTTCAAAATATGTGAATATTCTACAGCCTAAATCTTCTGTAATACAACCATTAGTATAACTTATCTCTTTGTTAAACTTTGCAATTGGTGGAAACTTCAACATATATATTTCATCATTATATAAAATTGAAATTTTGTTTCCATTCCCTCCACCATATCCTTTTACTAATTTTTTACAATTTGTAAAATCTAATTCATCTTCAATCATATAAATACTTCTTCCTTAAATAATTTGCTGTTTCTGATGATATCACTTTACCATTCTCATATACATTTATATTGCTTTGCAATTCAACAAAATCAACATCATAATGCTTATAAAAAGTTCCATTCAACATACCATTTATACCTTTGGCATAACGAACTATATCGTCCTTCAAATCTTGTGGCAATTCTTTTTCAATTTCCATTTTTTCAATGTTTTCATCAAAAAAATTTTTGTGTTCATCCATAATTATAATATAACATAATTTACTAAGAAATGGAAGAAGTTGAACAACAAGCATAAATAATATATACTAAATGTATGATTAGAGATGCAATATCCCAAGGCGAGTTCGGGGCCAATACTTATTTGTGGGAAAATGATGGGGCTATCTCAATAATCGATATTGGCGATAATCCTACTAATACTCTCAATAGGATTAAGGAATTGGGGCTTGCATTAAAATCCACTTTTCTCACTCACAACCATTTAGATCATATCAAAGGGCTCGGAATTGAACTTTTCGAAAAACCTGTCTATATGCACGAGTATGACCTTAAAAACCTGACAGCTGATTATCTCGACTACTCATATGAAATGTATGGCTATGCACTTTTTAAAAACCGTAAAGAATACGGAGACTTCCGTGATTTTCTACTCACTAACAAGAAAAATATAACACCTGTTATAAATGGAGAGAAAATCGAAAACTTAAGGGTTATGCTCACAAGCGGACACACAAAGGGCTCAATTTCGCTCATAAGCGATAGCGAAAAGTTGATATTCACAGGCGACACTATGTTTTATGGGGGCTATGGTCGCACAGATCTCAGAAGTGGTAGCAGCAAAGATCTAGAAACCTCAATAAAAAAATTAAACTCGCTGATAAACAATGGGTACGAAATTTATCCTGGGCATTGATAGTCTAGATTGCAAGAAATAAAAGGTGCAGAGCAAATTTGTGTTCTGCACCTTTTACCTAAAAGTTCTATCTTGAATCAAAATTTGATATATAGATTCTAATGTTTTGCATTAACGAAGAAGGATCTTCTGTCCTTTGCCCTTTCAATTCAATATTTTTAGGTATACCACACATAAAGTATTCTACATTACATGTTGCATTGTAGTATGTACCATCATTGACACCGTTTTCATATTCAGAAAGCTTCTTTCCTAAATACTCCAACAATTCATCAATAGATTTAAAGTAATAATATGCCGTTTCTTTGTTGGTTGTATCGTTCCATTCCTCTTCAGAATTACCCTTTCTTATATATTCATCTTTTGTGAGACCACCTCTTTGACGAATAATCATTTCATTAGCCCCAGCATTCTTATCTACATACACTCGTGCTTCAACAGGAATATAAGAATCAACCCTAATTTGATAGGTAAATTCGTAATACTGTATATCATCATCTTTTTCCCATAATGCTTTTTCTTCCTCATATTCTTTTTTGTTTATATACAATCCTTTTGGAAGACCAGTTTTTTCTATAACTATTGTATGATCACAAGAGAGACAAAGGAAAACAAGCAAGATTGTTGTTAAAACTTTTATTGTATTTTTCATATTTTAGTTCCTCCATTAGGTGAAATTTCACAAATCATTTTTAATCTAAATGCATAGTTATCTTTATCTCTAGTTGAAGTGGTAGTTTCAGATGTTACACCTTTTGTTTTAACTTCTTCATCGGTCATAACTTTCCTCATATTAAACACTCCACTGTCATACCATCCATTGCCATCCCCACCTCTGCCAAAATTACAATGAACAAAATTCATCACTTGAGTATGTCTAAATGGAATCCAGAAAATATAATAAGTGTTTTGACGTTTCTTTTGTCGTATAGCATCAATTATCCAAAAGGCTTGCCCAGAATAATTATTTTCTATTGTTGTGTCAGTATAAGAAAATATCCACCAGCCATGTTTTGTTGTTGTAACCTTTTGCTCATTGCTATCGTTCCCAGATACCAAAACAAGATTCTTTTCACTAATAGAATTTTCAACATCATCAAAGTTATAATCCTTAATGGGATCGACATAAAATCCGTTTTCTTTTAAAACATTCCAAACCTTCCCTATGCTTACTTTATCATCAGAATCTAATATATTTTCATAAAGGTTTGTTCTATTTTGATATAATAATGTACCTATCATTAATTGTGATTGTTCATCACAATCTTCTATATGAACATTTTTTGTCATATTTGACCAATTGTATACCCCATCCCAATTTTTTAAGGAGGTAAATTTTGTTGTTGCCAGCTCTTTTATTTCAGTACTACAATATTTTGGATACTTATAATAAGCCATAATTTGAGAAAGAGCTACCGTTGGTGTACCCATAAGATATCTATAACCAGAGAATTGTTCTGCTACGGCATTATAAGGACTTTCTTCCCCCCACTGAGTTTGTAATGGATATAATGTTTGTTTACTGCTCCAACTTACCATATTCCCAACCCCAAAATCGTTTTGTATTATTATGCTGAGCATTCTCAATATCTTCATCCGTAATTCCATATTTTTGCTTTGCTTCTTCGATATCTTCTTTGGATATACTATTCCACAATTCAACAGTAGTATCTATGTGATTTTTTAAAGCATTTGAATAAAATTGCATAAACTCATTATTTGTAATATCTGGTTCAAATTCTCCATCAACCACACATAAAATCTCCCCTATTCTCATATCATCTGATGCAATAGCATAACCATTACCCTTGCTTGATTCTGTTTGAAATAGGTATAGATTTATCTCATCTATTGCTTCTGAATCTGAAGATTTTTTTGAGTTGTATGTTAATAGAGCATTGTTCAAAGAAACCTTGTAAGTAGATTTTTTCTGCAAATCTATGTTGTTGACAACAGAATTAGAGACTCCCTTTGTTGTGGTATTTCCTTCTTTTTGTGCGATAAACTGCTCTAAATCAGCTAGAAGAGTTTCTTCTGGAATTTTATAGTCTTGAGATAGTGAATACAAGATTAGTTCATCCTTCCTTGAAAGATCATCAAGTTGCCTAGGTTGCATAGTATTCTCTACTTTATCAGAGCAAGATACTATTACAAACAAGAGCACTAATGAAACAGTTAATGCTAAAATTTTTAAGTTTTTCATAACTTCCTCCAATGCCTCAAGTTAAGACCTTATATTTATATTATACCACACAATTCCGATGTGTGGGAAAAATTTTTAAGAATTTTTTTGTGCAATTTTCGAGTTGTATTGTTAATTTGAACAAATATGTCAAAAAGTGTTGAAAATTCGTATCCATCTCTTTTCCCCATTATTGCTATAATACGAAAAAAAAAGTACAATCATATTATGAACACCCATTTTAATGAAAACACATTTGACGATGACAAGATTCTCTCTCTTCTTGGAAAAGATGTACTAACAGAACTACAAAATGCTAGGCTAGGCATTGCATCTCTTTCAAAAGAGACAACGGAAAAAATCGCTCTGTCGCTTCAAAAATGGGCACTAGATAAGGGTGCAACCCACTACACACACTGGTTTCATCCACTTGGTACGGCTACAGCAGAAAAACTACTTCCGTTAGATGGATCTTCATCCTATGTGAATTCTGCCTTCAATGCAACTTCGTTTTTAAATAGCGAAAGCGATGCTTCTTCTTTCCCATCAGGAGGCCTACGAAGCACATTCGAAGCTCGCGGACTCTCAACTTGGGACTATTCATCACCTGCATTTCTAAAAAAGGTTGGTTCAAAGTTAGTTTTGTATGTGCCTACTCTCTTTATTTCGCCGCACGGAGAGACATTAGATAAAAAGATGCCATTGCTTCGTTCCATAAAAGTTTTGCAAAACGAAGTTTCTGCTCTTCTTAAAACTCTAGACGGCAAGGATCACACCATAGTAAACAATGTTGGAGTTGAACAAGAGTTTTTCCTAGTAGAAAAAGACAAGTTGTTAAAAAGGGAAGACTTGTCTATAATAGGCAGAACGATATTTGGCACTGAAAATAAAAACTTGCAGTTCAACTCTCACCACTATTCTGCCTCAATTTCTGAACGAATTGGAAAGTTTTTCGATTCATTGAACGATGAGCTTGAAAAACTCGGCATTGTACCATGTGCGGAACATCAGGAAGCAAGCCCCAATCAGTTTGAAGTGGCTCTGATGTATGCCCCTGGCAACATTATGATAGACCACAATCAAATTTTGATGGATACGATTAAGACTGTAGCAGAGCATTACAATTTAGCAGTTCTCTTTGACGAAAAACCGTTTTCTGGAGTGAATGGTTCTGGGAAACACACCAATTGGTCGATAAGTGCAGATGGCGAAAACTTATTCACGCCTGGCAAAAACGGCGAACACACTCTTCGCTTCTTGCTCTTCCTTTCAATCTTTGTAAGAGCTATAGACCGATACAGTTCGCTTTTGCTATCCTCTATTGCATCGCGTTCGAACGAATTCAGACTTGGCAAAAATGAAGCTCCGCCAATGGTGATTTCAATGTTTCTTGGCGATAAAATTACATCGTTTTTTGAGAAAAGCAAGGATGAACTAAAGAGTTTCAAAATTACCAAAAGTGAATACGATTCCGACAGGAACCGCACATCGCCACTCGCCTTCACAAATGGAAAATTTGAGTTTAGAGCAGTTGGTTCATCTCAATCTATCAGCAGTCCAGTTGCTTTTATAAACACTGCTTTTGCCGAAAGCACGAGAGAAGCCACAAAGAGATTAAGCGAGGCTAAGGATAAAAATACAGAAATCATTAATATCATAAAAGATTTTTGGGATAATCACAGCAAGGTTGTATACAATGGCAACGGTTATTCTAAAGAATGGGAAAAAGAGAGCAGTTCTCGTTCACTCTTACGAATCACCAATGCATTAGAGGGGTTTGACTTGCTCAATAAAAAGGAAAACATAGACTTGCTTACATCCTACAAGATCTTTACACCTGCTGAAATTGAATCAAGAATAAATGTATCTAAGGAAAACTACATCAAAACGGTATTGCTAGAGTGTTCAATTGCATCAGATATGCTTTACAAGCACATAATACCTGCTAGCCTCAAGTCGCTAGACTTATATTACGACAGCCCACTTGGGAGAGAAATCACAGCATTGGCAAATAGCATCAAGGATGTAACGGATTCGCTATCTGTGTTAACAAAATATTTAGCTAAGGATACGGATGTATTTACTCTGATCAAAGCACTTGACAAGTTAAAAAACAAGGTGGCAATTTTACTTCCACTCATTAGTGCAGAGTACCTAACAATCCCCTCTTATGACGAATTATTGCTCTCCGTGTAAAAAAATCCCCCAAGGTACTTGAAAAAACTTTCAAAATCTGCTACACTAAAAAGCGATCGACATCGTAGCTCAGCTGGATAGAGCATCAGGTTGCGGACCTGAGGGTCGGAGGTTCGAATCCTCTCGGTG
>SAMEA104315433__coassemble_770_pt1 | contig 14041 bp, 12 predicted proteins | sample SAMEA104315433__metabat2_high_PE_016 | metagenome-assembled genome bin SAMEA104315433 (sample SAMEA104315433) | gut metagenome | biome: Monkey gut; feature: monkey-associated habitat; material: faeces | place: China | collected 2013
GTACTTCCTAGCGCATCCGTGCTGACTTTTCAAATATCGCCCGAGATTCTAGGGATTATCTGGTCAAGAAAATTATTGACGGCATCGCTTGAGGTTGCGCCATATGAGGAGCGCCTTTCCATACAGGAGAGAAGGTCAATCGCGGAGTATATGTCTTCGTCAAAAAGAGGCGAGAACTCCTTGAATTGCGATAACGGCAAGTCTTCTAACGGCTTTCCTAGCTCTATTGCCTTGTTTACGAGCAAGCCTACAATGTCGTAACTTTCGCGAAATGGAACTCCCTTACGAACAAGATAGTCCGCAGCATCGATGGCATTCATATAGCCCTCTTTGGTCGCTATTAGCATCTTGTTGCAATTAATAACTATTGTCATTAAGACTCCGCTCATCACTTGTAGGATGAGATGCACAGTGCCAAAGGCTCGGATAAAAATCTCCTTATCCTCTTGCAAATCCTTATTATAAGCAAGTGGCAAACTCTTCAACACCATCGACATTTGATTGTAAAGCGAGGTAAGAAGTGCACTTTTTGAACGAATAAGCTCAAGCGAATCCGCATTTCGCTTCTGTGGCATAATCGACGAGCCCGTAGAATACAAAGGCGATAAAGTCACAAAGCCAAACTCCGAACTCGACCAAAGTATCAATTCCTCACTAAGGCGAGAAAGATGCAATCCTATTTTTGAAAAATCGTTTAGAGAATCAAGCAAAAAGTCCCTATCGCTAACACCATAAGAGGCATTAGGCGATGGTGCCTTGAACCCCAACTCTTCAGCTTCAGAAAAGCGATCCGTATTAAAAGTAGTACCACAAAAGGCAAGCGAGCCAAGCGGACAATATTTCATCACACTGTCTCTATCAGTATGCTTGAGACTATCTGCATCGGCAAGGAACATCGAAGCATAACTTGAAAGATAAAACCCAAGGCTCACCGCCATAGCATGTTGTAAATGGGTGTAGCCTGGCATCAGAGTAGCAGTGTGCTTCTCTGCTAAATCACAAAGGGCAGTTATCAACTCTTTCAGGTCTTTTTGAATAACTTTCAACTTTTGTGAAACGAAAAGGCGAAAAGTAGTTGCGACTTGATCGTTTCTCGAACGAGCCGTATGTAACTTTTTACCGCACTCTCCTAAACGACGGATAAGCTCTTTTTCAATAGCGGTGTGTATATCTTCGTTGCTCTCATCAAAAAGAGAATCCAACAAGGCTTTTACCTCACTTGTTAATTCTTTAGAATTAACAACATCCTCGTCGTAAGAAAAACTACTTTCAAGTAGTGAGAGCATACTTTTAAGTTCAGTCTCGATTTTTAAAGCATCTCTTTTATCAATTATGCCCTGTCGTCCTAACATTCTAACATGGGCAATACTACCCTTCAAGTCTTCCCTAACCATAAAATGATCAAACGGAAGCGAGGAGTTTAGCCTATCAAAAGTCAAGGGAAGGCTTACATCCTTCCCCTTAGACCAGAGTGTGGTACTCATTTAATTTTGCTCCCAAGAAGCTCGGCTCTGGTTTTGATTGAAAGACCGAACAGGTTGATGAAGCCTTCCGCGTCGCTATGCTTATACGAACTCTCGCCAAATGTGGCGATCTCTTCGCTGTAGAGTGTATACGGCGATTTAACACCAGCATTTATCACATTGCCCTTGTAGAGTGCAACGGTGACATCGCCAGTAACGGTTTCCTGAGTCTTATCGATGAAGGCATCAAGGCTTTCACGAAGCGGTGTGAACCACTTGCCGTCGTAGACAATATCTGCCCATTTGTCGGAGATCAACTTCTTATAATGCGATGTGTCTTTATCGAGAGTGAGCATCTCAAGAATTTCGTGAGCCTTGTAGAGAATAGTGCCTCCAGGAGTTTCATACACACCACGGCTCTTCATGCCGACAAGCCTATTCTCAACGATGTCGATAAGTCCGATGCCGTTTTCTCCACCGAGTTTGTTCAACTTTTCGATGAGTTGAACTGGAGACAACTTCTTACCATCGATTGCAAAAGGCACACCTTTCTCAAACGAAATGGTAACTTTTGTAACCTTATCTGGTGCCTTTGTTATCGGAGTTGTCATCTCAAGGAAAGACTTTTTTTCGTAATCAGGCATATTTTCAGGGTTTTCAAGATCAAGTCCTTCGTGGGAAAGATGCCAGAGATTCTTGTCTTTAGAGTAGTTGGTCTCTCTGTTTATCTTTAGCGGAATATTATGCTTTTCGGCATACTCAATCTCCTCTTCCCTACTCTTGATACTCCATTCGCGCCACGGCGCAATTATCTTTAGAGATGGCATCAAAGCCTTGATTGAGAGTTCAAAACGAACCTGATCGTTGCCCTTGCCTGTCGCACCGTGACAAATTGCATCGGCACCTTCTTTTTCAGCAACATCGCAAAGCCCTTTTGCAATTAGTGGGCGGGCAAGAGATGTACCAAGCAAATACTCGCCTTCATACTTTGCATCGGCTTTTACAGCCTTGTATATGTAATCAGTGACAAAGGCTTCCTTTTGGTCAAGCACAATGCATTTTTTTGCACCGCTCTTTATAGCCTTTTCTTCAAGCCCTTCAAGTTCGTCACTCTGCCCTACATCGCCTGAAACTGCGATAATCTCAGGATTGTTGTAGTTCTCCAAAAGCCATGGAATTATTATTGATGTGTCTAACCCACCAGAATAGGCTAATACGATTTTTTTAATATCTTTTTTCATAAATAAAAATTCTCCTCAATTCGTTTTAGCAAAATATAACATATGTTATATTTCACAACACCTTATGCAAGAATGACTGCAGTTTGTCATTTTTTGGATGATCGAAAATTTCAGAAGGTGTACCTTTTTCCTTAATCACACCTTCATCCATAAACACTACCGTGTCTGCAACTTCTCTTGCAAAAGACATTTCGTGTGTGACTATAAGCATAGTCATTCCAGAATCCGCAAGCTCCTTCATAAGCGAGAGCACTTCGCCGACCATCTCTGGGTCTAAAGCACTTGTCGGCTCATCAAAAAGCATAACCTTTGGCTCCATAAGTAGGGCTCTCGCTATTGCAACTCTCTGCTTTTGCCCACCTGAAAGTACCGAAGGATAACTTAGTGCCTTATCGTCAAGCCCAATTCGTTTCAACAAGGTGTGTGCTTTTTTCTCAAGTTCTACCTTCGTATTCTTATAATCAGCCTTTATCGCCTTTATGTTAGAAGCAAGGTGATTATAGGTTTTGAATGAAAACAACTGCTTTCTTATTGCCTTTCGCTTCTTTTTCTTTTCAATTGTTAGTGGCACAAGCATCATATTTTCAATAATGTTGTAATTGCCAAACAGATTGAATTGTTGGAACACCATACCGATTTTTTGCCTGTGAACATTTATGTCGACCTTCATATCGGCAAGATTTTCACCTTCAAAGATTATAGAGCCACCGCTTGGATCTTCAAGGCAGTTTATGCAGCGAAGGAAGGTGCTTTTACCACAGCCTGAGGCTCCAATAATCACGATCTTCTCGCCCTTATGCACATCAAGGCTAACTCCTTTTAGCACTTCAAGGGAGCCAAAGTTCTTTTTAAGACCACTTACTGAAATCAAAACTTCATCGTTCATTTCGCTTTAGCCTCCTTTCAAAAGCCCTCATAATTAGGGTGATGATAAGCACGATCACCAAATAAGTAAGTGCAAGTGCAAGGTATGGAATGATGTACTCATAAGTTGCATCTGCCATAGTCTTGTATGCCTTAGTTAAGTCCACAACGGCAATAAAGCTCACAACCGAAGTTTCCTTTACAAGCGAGATAAACTCATTGCCAAGAGAGGGCAGAATATTTTTGATACTCTGCGGAAGCACAATCTTAACCATAGCTTCTGTAAAGGTAAGACCCAAGGCTCTACCCGCTTCAAGCTGTCCAGAATCAACACTTAGGATTCCGCCTCTAATCATCTCCGACATATAAGCCGCACTGTTTAAGCCAAACACAAGGATTGACACTGCTACAGCATTCACCGCTCCACCAAGAAGCGGTGCTATGACAAAATAGCCGATAAGAAGTTGCACTACAATCGGTGTTCCCCTAAAGATAGCCACATACACATCGCCTATACCTGAAAGGATTCGAATTCCTTTTTTATACTTCGGTGCAACCTTGATAAATGCAATTATTGCACCGAGTACAAAGCCTATGATAAGACCGAGTACGGCTATCTCTATGGTTGTAAGAACACCAGTTAAGAGTAATTTGTAGCCTTCCTTGTTTACAAGTTGGTTATAAAATACTTGCCACATACTATTTAATCAGAGCGACAACTTCGTCTGCAGTTTTTGCATTATCAAAAGTCTTATCGCTGTCTTTAGTGATTAGAACTTGGGCTGCATTGTAATAGGCATCAGAGAAGTTCACACTCTTCTTTCTTGTGTCAGTTACAGTCATTGCAGCCATTCCAACATCAACTCCGTGCTTGCCGATTGACATAACGATCGAGTCAAACTCCATATCTTCGATGACGAGTTCCATACCAAGATCAGCAGCGATTTCGCGAGCAATTTCCATATCGATACCAACGAATTTATCGCCTTCTCTGTACTCAAACGGAGCGAATGCCGCATTTGTTGCAACAACGAGTTGACCGTCTTGATTGTTCAAGTCTTTCTTTGCACTAACAACTGGATTAATGCCGTTTTCTGTAGCATATGCATTCAAAATCTTATCGAAAGTGCCATTATTCTTGAGTTTCACAAGAGAGGCATTGATCTTTTGAAGTAGTTCAGGATTGTTCTTATCTACAGCAAAGGCATACTCTTCATCGGTAAGAGGAATATCGATTACTTTAATGCCACCGATTGCTTTTGAGAGAGCATTAGCTGGTGCCCTATCGGTGATGACATACTTAACCGCGTTGTTCTTTAAAGCCTGAACGGCAAGGCCTGCATTTTGGTACTGCTTACTCTTAAAGCCATTTATACCAGAAAAGCCCCAATCATCGCTTCCATCGACGAAATACTGAGCCGTAGTTCCCTGTTGCACACCAATCTCGTTTGGTGCATTTTTTGAGCAAGACGATGCAAAGATCATCACTGCTACTACCATAATCAATGTTATATACTTTTTCATATCTTTTTCTCCATATGCATAATTATACACTTTTTTTGCATATTTATACAATACCTTTTTTCAAAATTTTTTAATTTTCTCCACTTTTCACGAAAATCCCTAGGATCTTCCGCGATATTTGAAAACTCAGCCCTTAAGCGCTAGGTAATACACAAAGTATGACCGTCGCTTGCTTAAGGGCTTCAAGTTTCCAAATCTCATCGAAATCTCCGTCGGGTGCTAGGAAGATGCTTGTACCCAGATATCTTTCTTTAATTTTGCTTTGCAAAATTATTTATCTTATTAGGAGTACAAACTGACTTGCAAATTTTGCATTGCAAAATTAAAAAAAGCAGCTTTGTCTTATTGATATCAATTTTTGGAGCATTAACTACAAGCGAAACCTGGCACTCGACGGAGATTGGGATGGATTTTGCAAACTTGAAGGGAAAAAGCAAATGAAGGTCGTACTTGATGTACTACCGAATGCTTTTTCCCTGAGTTTGCAAAAGGCGCCCAAGATCCTAGAGACTGTCGTGCATTTGAAAAAATACAAGAAATAGGTTAAGATATAAGAATGGGAAAAGATATGGACACAAGCAAAGAAATGCAAGACCTTGCGAAAAAATTAGAAGAGGCTAACGAAGCTTACTACAAGCGAAGTACCCCCATAATAACAGATGCCGAGTACGATAATTTATTTGAAACCCTCAAGGCTCTCGAAGAAAAATATCCTGAACTCAAAGATCCTCACTCCCCAACTACAAATGTAGGAAGCGATCTTGATGCATTTCTTACCGAAAAAGCCCACTCCGTTCCTATACTTTCCCTTGATAAAGCATATAATATAGATGAAATCGGTGCCTTTATCACTCGTTGTCAAAAAGAATGTAGCACTCCGCCATCGTTTACTCTTGAAGAAAAAATTGACGGCTTATCCTTAGTGTTATATTATGAAAACGGTCGATTGAAGGAAGCACTCACCCGCGGAAATGGTAAAGTGGGAAACGATGTGACACACAGAGCACGAGAGATAAAAAGTATTCCGCAGAAATTGACAAAAAATGTCAATATCACAGTTCGTGGCGAAGTATACATAAGCAAAAAAGATTTTAATGAGATAAACGAAACACTTGCAGAGCCATATTCTAACTCGCGAAACCTCGCAAGTGGGCTTTTAAGACGGCTTGATGACAACCCCTATTCTAAAAAACTCGACATCTTCGTTTACGAAGGGCTTGGTGGTGATATAACAGAAATCAAGAATCACCCAGAAATGCTAGACTTCTTAAAATCGCTTGGATTCAGAACAAATCCGCATTACACCGTGTTTACAAGTGAAAACAAGTCGATTGACGAATTGAAAGACGAGATTTTAACAGAGATAAGGCGAAAAACAGACGAGCGAAAAAATCTCGGCTATGACATAGATGGGCTTGTATTGAAACTAAACTCATTTGCTGACCGCGAGACTATGGGCTTTACAGAACACCACCCAAGAAGTGCAATCGCTTATAAATTCGAATCCCCTATGGGAAAGAGCAAGGTTGAGAATATAGAAATCGGCATTGGTCGCACAGGAAGAATCACCCCAGTTGCAATTCTTAGCCCAGTCAATTTACTTGGAGCAACTATAACGAGAGCAACCTTGCACAACAGCGATTATATCAGAGACTTGGAATTATCCATCGGCGACGAAGTATCAGTCTCAAGGCGTGGCGATGTGATCCCACAAATCGACGAGGTGCTTGAGAAAAACGAGAATGCAGAAATTTATGCAATGCCGACGATTTGCCCATCTTGTGGAAGCACACTGCAATACAAAGGTGTCAACCTATACTGCACTAACCCCAAATGTCCCGAAAAAGTAAAGGGCGAAGCGGAGTACTTTGTATCAAAGGCTTGTATGGATATAGACGGAGTTGGTCCTTCTGTTATACAGACTCTCATTGATTTAAAAGCACTCTCTGATTATACCGATATATACTATATAGATTATGATGCACTACTTTCAGGCAAAGAAGGATTCAAAGACAAGAAGATCGAAGGCATTAAATCATCCGTTTTGAAAAGCAAAGAACAACCATTCACACGAGTGCTTGCCTCTCTAGGAATCGAAGGTATTGCCTTAAACACAGCAGAAAAACTAGTAAATGCAGGAATAAACAGTTTTGACAAGTTTATCGCTCTTGCCAAGGCAAACGACACAGAATCGCTCCTAAAAGTAGACGACATCGGCACTATCACGGCAAACAATATAATCGCCTCGTTCAACGACGAAACCATTTTAAACCGTATAGAACGACTAAAGAATGCAGGTCTAAAAACCGAGAGCATAGAAGGCGAAAATGCACCACTCTCTGATGTACTTTCAGGGCAAGTTTGGTGTGTAACGGGTAGCATAGAAGGCTATAAAAATCCAGACCTTGCCCTAGAGGAAGTGAAAAAGCGAGGTGCTCGTATTGTAAGTTCCGTGAGCAAAAAAACCACACATCTACTTGTAGGCTCCGCCCCAGGTAGCAAATTGCAAAAGGCAATCGGATTCGGTACAATATTAGTAAAGGATTCAGAATTTCAAGAATTCTTAAAAAATGCGGATGAAAAGGAGGACAAAAATGAGCAATGATATGAACTTTCGCTTACACATAAGAGAATCGTTTGAGGACGAAAACGGTAAGCGCTTCATAGGTCCTGGGGTAATTACCCTACTTGAGAATCTTGAAAAGGAGCGTTCTCTATCCAAGGCGGCGGGACTTATGGATATGTCGTATACAAAGGCACTCCGGATTATCAATCACCTTGAGGAAGTGCTTGAACTGCCGATTTTAAACAGAGCACACGGTGGCCACGAAAGAGTTGGTTCATCACTCACTCCTTTTGCGATAAAACTCATAAATGAATGGAAGAGTTTTGACACAGAACTTCGAAATATGGCTTCTCCGCTTGCAGAAAAATTCCTCGAACACTTAAGAGATGAGGCTAAAAATGAGTAGCAAAGAGTATAAAATTACATCCGAATCTAAAAATATAACAGCTGTTATATTTTCTTACGGCGCGATAATAAAAGACTTTTTTGTAAAACATCCTAACGGTAAGACTTACAATATCGTACTTGGACACAAAACTCTAGACGATTACAAAAAAGACAAGGATACTAGAATGGGAGCCTTTATAGGCCGTCACCTTGGAAGGATCAACAATGCGGAGTTTACAATAGGCGGCATCTCCTATCACCTTACTAAAAACAACAACAATGCCCACCTTCATGGAAACTTAAGTAGCGAAGAGTTTACCGTTAAGGAACACACCGAGCATAGCATAACTTTCACATATTTCAGCAAAGATACAGAAGATGGTTTTCCTGGCAATATGAATATAGAACTCACATATCGCTTTGATGGCGAAGTGTTTTCTATAATAACGAAGGCTACCACGGATAAGCCTACAATTTTTGCTCCATCAAATCACACCTATTTTAATCTTGATGAGACCGATACAATTTACAATTCCCTATTGACAATTAGTACTAATAAGGCTTTTGAAATTGATAAGGAAGTTTGCCAAACTGGTAAAATCTTAGATGTAACCGCTTCACCGCTTGATTTTCAAAGCCCGAGTCTAATAAGTAAATCAAACAACAGCAATTACGATCAAACTCTGTGGGCAGGCGGCATTGACCATTCGTACCTTTTTGACAAAATAGGCGAGGCTGTACTTGAAGGACAAAACCTAAAACTCAGGGTCTCTACAAGTGAAAAATGCATCCATGTTTATTCAAGCGGATCTCTAGGAGAATGTAAAGTAAAAGACAGAAACGATAAGCCTTTCAACAAGGGCGGTGCCATTTGCTTTGAAACAAAAAGGTATAACGAAAACGAGAAATACCCCGTATTGAGACCAGAAGATGAATTTATAAGCACTACTAACTGGGAGATAAGCTATAAATAATGAATCTGCATCGTAGCATCGTAAATTTTATACTCCATCTCTTTGAAGAAACAAAAACCTTTGGCTTCGTCGGTAAGAGTGGCACTGGCAAAAGCCACAGAGCAAAGATGGTCGCCGAGAAATATTACATAGACTTGATTATCGACGATGGGCTACTGATCAAAGGCGATAAAATCCTTGCAGGCAAGTCGGCAAAGCAAGAAGAAACCTCGCTTGGTGCAGTACGCACGGCTATATTTGACACGGCCGTTCATCGCACCGATGTTATAAATGCGATACAGAAAGAAAACTATCCGCGTATTTTAATATTAGGCACGAGTATAAAAATGATCGAAAAGATTGCAAAAAGGCTTCATCTTCCTCCCCCATGCAAATACATCCACATCGAAGATATAGCTAAGACAGAAGAGATCTCCATTGCCCAAAAAGTACGCTACGAAGAAGGCAAGCACATAATTCCAGTGCCAGCAATCGAAATCACAAGGCGCTACCCTTCAATCGCCTACAGTTCATCAAAAACGGCAAGTGTGAGTAGAAACGAAAACAATCCAAAGACTTACGAGAAAACCGTGGTCACCCCTGTATTTAGCAAAAATAGGGCAAACAAGCTCAGCGATGAAGAATTCAAGCAGATTGTCGAGGATTGTGTTGGGCTTTACGATGCAAACATAAAGGTAACCGCCTTCCACATTGAAAAGCACGGCGAGAACTATACCGTAGACATCAGTGTTAAACTTCCAGAAAACGAAGATATCATAATCGACGAGAAGCAGGAGATCAGGCACATCGTCGTTGATAGCCTTGAACGCTATGCAAACATCAGAGTTGAAAAAGTCAATGTAATACTTATCAAATGGTAAGTTAATTTTTGTTAAGTATAAAGCCTTTTGTGATTGGCAAACCTTTTTTTAGAAGCGGTCGGATCTCTTCCTCTAATTTTCGGTGCTTTTCTTCGTCCAGGTATTCCTTTTCATCGTCAAATAGCGATGTTGACCTTTCGCTTGTGAAGCCTGAAAGGGACAAACCTAATAATCGCACCTTTCTCCATTTTGTGTAGGCTTTATCAAAAAGTTTCATCGCCTCGTTAAAAATCGCCGTACTGTTGATAAAGCCTCGCTCGCATCTTACACTCGTTGATAGAGTTTCAAACGAATCGTAGCGAAGTTTTAAGGTTAGAGTGTGGGCAATTAGGCATTCGTCTAAACTGCGAAGAGCCAAATCAAATGCGATGTAATTTAAAAGTGCCTCAATTTCTTTTGTATCTTTAGTTGGATTATAAAAGGTGTTTTCGCGGCTGATTGAGTGATTGCGAACATCGTGGCTTATCGTTTTTTCGGCTTTACCTCGGACTATGTCATAAAGATAACCACCCATCGATTTGCCAAAGCGAGCGATTAGGGCATCTTTCTCAAACGAACGCAAAAACTCGGTCGTTGTAATTCCATAGTTCTTGAGTTTCTCTTGGCTGACAGGTCCAACTCCCCAAAGCTTTTTTATTCCAACCGTATCGATAAACTCTTCTTCGCGTCCCTCTTTTACAACCGTAAGTGCATCTGGCTTTTTGTAATCGCTTGCCATTTTCGCTAAGATCAAGTTGCCCGCAATTCCAAGCGAACTCGTAAGACCAGTTTCATCGTAGATTCGCTTTTTAATAGCAGTTGCTGCCTCGCGAGTGCTTTTGTAAAGGCGACCCATTCCTGTCATGTCAAGGTAGCCTTCATCAACACTGATCATATGAACGGATGGCGAAAACGAGCTAAATATCTCATAAATTTTTTTTGAGAATTTAGAGTATTCCTTCATATTCGGCTCTACATAAATGCCATCAGGGCACAAGCGATGGGCATCGCGAGCACTCATTGCGGAGTGAACCCCATATTTTCTCGCTTCGTAAGATGCTGTACTTACAACGCCCTTACAAGGGTCAGTCGCTCCGACAATTACAGGCTTGCCCTTATACTCAGGATGTAAGACTTGCTCAACGGAGGCAAAAAAAGCATCCATATCTACATAGATAAACACCTTTTTCACACCGTTAGCTCCTTTTGCACCCTTTCAACAACCGCAACTGGAATATGTGTGGTTTTCGCGATTTCAGCACTCGGAGTTTTTATAATATTATCGATGCTTTTGTATTCCGTCATAAGCGATTTTGCCCTCTTCTCACCCATTCCATTTATAGAACAAAGCAGTTTGAAGTGAGCATCACTTGATCTCTGATTTTGGTTTGCAGTAGTACAGAAGCGGTGGCATTCGTCTCTGATTGCAATAAGCAAGCGAAGACCTTTGTTCGTATGTGGCAAAACAAGATCCTCCCTATCGTCATCAAAAACTATGGTTTCAATCTCCTTTGCAAGACCAACAACAGGAATATCGGCAAGCCCCAATTCGTCTAGCACCTCTCTGGCAACATTCACCTGCCCCTGACCTCCGTCTACCATAACAAGATCTGGCCTCTCTAGGTTTTCTTCAATCACTCGTGTATAACGACGGGTGATCGCTTCTCGCATGGAACCAAAATCGTCGATCTTGCCGTCCAAGCTTTTGATATTGAACCGCCTATAACCGTCTTTGTTTGCTTTTCCGTCTTTAAACGAAATCAATGATGCAACCGTATATTTACCGTGAAGCTCTGCAATATCGTAGCCTTCTATCAAAAGCGGTGGCTCTTCAAGAGCAAGTATTTTCTGCAATTCCAGCACCGCATCCATATTGTCTTCTTTGTTATAACACTTAGAGACATCGTCCTTAGCATTTTGCTCGGCGAGCCGCAATGCTCTGTAGTGTTTACCGTCAAGTGGAATTTCAATGCGGACATTCTTTAAATGCTCGCTAAAGTATTTGACTAAGAGCTCAACATCCACATTCTCACTGACATAGATACACTCTGGCAAATCCCTAGAATTATCGTAATACTCTAGCATAAAGTTTAGCAAAACATCATCACCTGTAGCGAAAGTCTCAACTCTATAAGTAGCCTTGCCCACTAACGAGCCACTACGCAGGCTCATAATCGCAATAGAATACAATGTGCCGATTGATGCAAGGGCAATATAGTCGTTCGACTCTTCATTGTTGATCTGCATCACTTGAGGAGATGAAATCATATCAATCGCCTTTATTAAGTCGCGCTTCTTAGCTGCCGCCTCAAAATTCAGCTTTCGGCTCTCTTCCTTCATCTCCTTTGTAAGTTCTTCACGAAGCGATTCGGTTTGTCCTTCTAGCAAATGACGGGCAGAAACTATATATTTTCTATAATCCTCCTCGCTGATTTTTCCAGAACACGGTGCAGAGCATTTGCCGATATGGTAATACAAACACGGAGTTTTTTTCATCTTTAGTGGAACAGAACAACGGCGTAAAGGATATAAGTTTGATATAAGTTCCATATAAGAATCGAGCAAGAATCCTTTAGGGAAAGGTCCAAAATATTCGCTTCCGTCTCCGACTAAACGTCGTGTCTTAAAAATTTTTGGAAACCTCTCCTTGCTGATTCTTATCATCTGGTAGGTTTTGCCGTCTTTAAGATCGATGTTATACTTCGGCTTGTGCTTTTTAATTAGGTTGTTCTCAAGAATCAAAGCCTCGTACTCATTGCCCGTAATTATATATTCAATATTTGCAATATGAGAAACCAAGGCGGTAGTTTTGGCATCCCTATCTTTCAGGAAATACTGGCTCACCCTTTTCTTGAGACTCTTTGCTTTGCCGATGTAGATAATCTTCCCATCGCTATTGTACATAATGTACACACCAGGATTGAGTGGAAGATTCTTTACTATCTCACTTACACGATTTTCGCTCATACTCGTAAGCAGAAAGGCACATATCTTTTACACTCTTTTTAGCAGTCCACCCTAACAATTTATGGGCAAGAGTCGCATCGGCATACGAGACTGGCACATCGCCGGGCCTCCGTTCCCCCCACTTGACTTTGCAGAGCCCACCTGTACACTCGTTGAATGTATCGACAAGGTCCTTCACACTCACTCCTTTGCCAGTGCCAAGGTTTATTGCCATACAATTTGACTCAAGCGAATCGAGGTGCGAAAGAGCTGCGGTATGACCGTCTGCTAAATCGCTAACATGGATAAAGTCACGTATACAAGTGCCATCTGGAGTTGGATAATCATTTCCAAAAATCGTGAGACACTCAAGCCTACCTGTTGCAACCCGAGTTATATACGGCATAAGGTTATTCGGAATACCGTTTGGATCTTCACCAATTAGACCACTCTCATCGGCACCAACTGGGTTAAAATAACGCAGTAGCACTGTTTTAAAATCTGGATTTGCCTTTGCAATGCCGCGAAGCATATTTTCAATAACGAGTTTAGTTTCGCCATACGGCTGAGTATAAGAGAGCGGGGCATCTTCTTTAAGCGGCATTTTTTGAGACAAGCCGTATACAGTCGCAGAAGACGAAAAAATAAAGCGATTACAAGAATGAGAAAGGGCAGCACCAACTGTTTCAATAGCACTTTCAAGATTATTCTGATAATACTTAAACGGAAGTTTTACACTCTCGCCAACCGCCTTATAGCCCGCAAAATGTATCACCGCATAAAACGGACCGTACTCATCAAAGACAGAGTTTATGGCTTTTCTATCGCCACAGTCGCACTCAACAAAAGTGATAGATTTACCAGTGATTTTCTCAAGAGCAGATTTAACACTGATCTTTGAATTAGAGAGATTATCAACAATTATAGGCTTGTAGCCAGCCTTAATTAGCGAGAGTGCCGTATGTGACCCAATGTAACCTAACCCACCAGTCAATAATATTTTTCTCATACTTTTATTATACCACCTTTTCTTGTTAATCGCCAGGAGTACTACTATGAAACTAAAAAAATCTCAAGATAGTTTGTACCCCTAGCAAGTTAAATTAATTTTGCATAGCAAAATTACAAAAAGAAAACTATAACTTACTGATATCAATTTTTAGTGCATTAACTACCAGCACAACCCAGCCCGCGACGGAGATCTTGATGGATTTCGCGAGGTTGAAGCCCCCAAGCA
>SAMEA104315433__coassemble_782_pt1 | contig 13799 bp, 22 predicted proteins | sample SAMEA104315433__metabat2_high_PE_016 | metagenome-assembled genome bin SAMEA104315433 (sample SAMEA104315433) | gut metagenome | biome: Monkey gut; feature: monkey-associated habitat; material: faeces | place: China | collected 2013
GCCATATCTGGAGTAGGTACAATATTATTAACAATCTTGAAGATTGTTGGAGTTTTAATTTAACACCAAGGGCTTTATGCCCTTGGTAAAAAAGGAATAGGAGAATGTCAATTATGACAAAAGAAAAAATGTTTTACATTTTTGAATTGGTGATAGGAATTGTACTAGCACTTGCAATTACTATCGTGGCTTTTGCTACAAATGCTTGGAGTGCTACGGTTGTGCTTATGCTCATTGTTGATGTCTTACTCATTGCCAGTGGTGCTATGGGCTTACATTCAAACTAAAAGGAGAAAAAAGATGAAATCAAAAGTATTTACAAAGATTGAAGCCAACGACTTTATAAAAAAAGTTGAAACCCAGTTAACCTATTTGCACAGGGGTCGTATTTCGCAAGAAGAGAAAGGCGATAGAGACCTTGCAAAGCAAATAGAAATTAGGCAAGCAAGGATTTTAAATATGTTGGAAGATTTCGGATTAAAGTTTTGTTTTGACTTTGAAAAGGAATGCCCAACTTTAGATCCAGTTGTATGTTATCACTTTGTAGAATATAAAGGAGTACAGAAAGATGAAAATTGAAAAACTAACTGTTGAAGAGTTAAAGGAACTCATAGAAGCAATAGATCGTAAGGGTACGGAAGAATTCCACGAACTTTATGATCGCCCAGATGCTCGAAGTCCAGAAAATTGGGATTGGGCAGAAAAGGTGAGCAACCGTGGTTTAGCCTACGATAAAATAATCAAAGGCTTACAGTACTTCATAAGGGAAGCCGAAAAAGAACAGCAAGCAAAGAAGAAGACAAGGAAAAGGAGTGCATAATGGAAAGAACACGGCTTGACCTTATACTTGCATTTATAGAGTTTGTGCTTGGAGCGGTTGCTTCCGCACTCTCTATAATAGGTGCACTTGTGGCTATGCCAAGTGCAAAGACTTATTTATTGTTAACACTTGCCTTTTTGGTTGGGGTTCTAACTTCAGCCCACGGCTTTAAAGGCATAGAAAGAAAGGAGAAACGAAAATGAAAAAAGCAAAAGTGCTTTTAAGTGAACAAGCGGAAGAGAGAGTAAGTGCTTTGTCTCTTGCTTCCTTGGTGTATCTCAACGGCTATATTTCTGCACTAGAAACAGCATATAGCCGTAGCCTAGAGAGAGATATGTTTGGTAAAGAAGAAACCAAAGGAGAAGATGATGAGAATTGAAAACACGGCGACACTTAAAACCAAGGGTGTGAATTTCTTGGTATACGGTGCAAGTGGTGCAGGTAAAACCTACCTATGTGGTACTTTGCCCAAGCCGTTAATTATCAGTGCGGAAGGTGGCTTACTCACACTCTCACACACAGACATTCCATTCATCACGGTGAAGACACCAGAAGAAGTGGATGAAGTGTTGATGTACCTTGAGAATGTTGAGAACTTAGGCACACTTAAGGCACAAATGGAAAGTGCAGAGTTCGCCGCTCTGCACGATGATCAAAAAGAGAGTATTACCGAGCAAGTCAAGATGATTGAGTATTTCAGCACCTTTGAAACAATCTGCCTTGACAGCATCACCGAGATTGCGGAAGTAATACTCTCAAAAGAGAAAAGCAATTCTAAAGATGGAAGAATGGCATACTTGGTTATGGGTGATCAGATCAACACATACATTCGTCGCTTTAGAGATTTGCCTTTCAATACTTACTTTACGGCAAAAGTGGATAAAATGCAAGATGAGATGGGCAAAGTGCTTTATTCTGCGTCGCTTCCTGGTCGTAAGACATCTGGCAATCTTCCATACTTCTTTGATGAAGTCTTCGCACTTCGTACAGAGCGATCGGAAGATGGCACAGTGAAAAGGGTACTCCAAACAGCAGACGATGGCATATTCAATGCCAAGGACAGAAGCGGAGTATTGAATTATTATGAAGAGCCAAACCTTGGCACAATATTAAACAAGATAAAAGGAGAAACAAAATGACAAATCTGACAAGAGAACAGATTGAAGAGCAAGCCAACATTATAAGTATGAAACTTATAAATGTAAAGCAGTCTTTACAGAAGTTGACAGTTCTAAAAGGACAACTCGAAGAAGAGATGCTCGCTTTGTATGGCGACAAGACAAAGGAGAGCCGAACGGTGCATATTCTCACAGATCGCTACGATATCAAGGTTGAGAATGGCACTACTATGAAAGTAGACGGCGATAAACTTTTGAACATCATTGCCAAGGGCGATGCATCTATTCAAGACTATGCCCATCGTCTCTTTAAGTATGAGCCTAAAGTGGTAAAGAAAGAATGGGACAGTGCAGACTATAACATTCAATCAGTGTTTTTTGACTGCATAACAACAAAGCATCGACATTAAGACAAGGGACACAAAATAATGAAATTCGACACAGCATTAAATTTAAGCCAAATGCCAGAGAGCATCGGTAAACTTCCAAGCGGTACATATTTCGCTACCATAAAGACAGCAGAGATATGCATCTCTAAAATGAACATCAACAACGAGTACATCAAAGTGCAGTGGTTGGTTATTGACGGAGCAATGCAAGATCGCACTTGCTACCAAAACATTAACTACCGCAACGAAAATAAAGTTGCAGAGAATATAGGGCTTTCTATGCTTCGTAAGATTATGAGCATAGGGCAAATTATGAGCCTTGCAGACACTGACCAGTTGATTGGTATAATGGCGGATATCGTGGTTGAGCATCAAGACCCTAATGAGAAAAACGGCTTTATGGAAATCGTAAATGTAAAGGATGTTAAACACCACGGTGGAACACCAACACCGCTTGGCGGTTTTGCATCTAGCCCTAAACAAGCAATGCCAAAGGTTCAATCGCCTAATCCTTTTGTAAATCCACAGCCACAGGTTGCAAAAGCAAATAATCCATTCTTTAATACTGGTATACCTACACAAATGCAGAATGTGCAAAATGTACAGCCACAGCAGATACCGCAACCACAGCAACAAGTTTCACCGCAATCTGTAGGATTCGGACAAGGCCCAGAGAGTTTCATTGGCGATGATATACCGACCATTGATAGTTTTGTAAAGAAGTGAGTTTATGAAATTACAAGAAACTGTATTCTTAAACGATCAGAGTATCGCTAATCTTATATATAATAAGATTAGCGAAAATGAACAGACAAAGCCCATACGACAATATATGGGCTTGTCTTTAAGTGGTGAAAAGTGCGATCGCAAACTCTGGCTATCATACCACGGAGATGCAAAGAGAGAAACAGACGGAAGATTGCTTCGTCTCTTTCGCCGTGGCAATCTTGAAGAGATACAGATGGCTAAAGATTTACGAGCAATAGGTATTAAACTCAAGGAGACAGGCAAGCATCAAAGGGAAGTGGTAGCAAGCCCAAAAGTGAAAGGACACCTTGACGGTGTGATTTACGGCGGTGTACCTAATGCACCAAAGGCGATGCACATATGGGAATGCAAGACACACAACAAGAAGAACTTTGATGCACTTGTTAAGAATGGAGTATATCTTGCCTTTTACAAGCACTATGCACAGATGCAATGCTATATGTATTTGACAAACATAGATAGAGCCTTGTATACCGCCGTGTGTAAGGATGACGACAGAATATACACGGAGCGAGTGCGACTTAATAAGGAGACGGCAAAGACCTTGATAGACCATTTAATTTCGCTTACAGAAGAAGAGAACGAGCCTAAAGGTTTATCACTTGATCCTACTTATTTTGAGTGCAAGATGTGCGAGTTTTATACTCATTGCTTTAATGCTACAAATAGCACAACTGCCACGAGTGAGAACTCTTTTAAAGAAGAGAGTAAAGGAGATTTATTGAATGTACTTTTATCTAGACATAGAACCTAAAGCCCAATCACGACCGCGGATTTCAACTGCGAATGGTTATGCTCGTGCATACGAGAAAGCCGATATCAAGAAGTGGAAGATGACCGTTGCCGAGATGGTTATAAAAGAAATGGTAAATAACAACTGGCGAAAGTTTATGACTGGCACAGCCGTGGCTTTCAGTGTGGCTTTCTCAATTCCGTTCCCAAAGAGTTATTCAAAGAAGAAGAGAATAGAATTGGACGGAGCACCACATATTCAAAAGCCAGATGTTGACAACTATGTAAAAGCATTGTTTGATGCTCTCACTGGTGTACTCTGGGAAGACGATGATCAAGTCTCATATCTTTCAGCAACAAAGGCTTGGGGGAGAAAGCCTTGTATAATAATCTATGTGGACGAAGACACTGAAAGGCTTACACCAGTAGAATTTTAAAGGAATAGGAAAATGGAGAGAATAGCACTATACAACGATAGTTTCCAGAATTGGAAGAGCCACTATATAGAAAAGGCACAACTGATCTTAACGGATATACCATACCAGTTAGGATCGAATGCTTATGCTTCTAGCCCTAGTTGGTATCGTGGCGGACACATTGAGAACGGCGAGAGTAGAAGAGCAAATGCTAAATTCTTTGAAACTGACACTCGTGGTGGTTTTCGCGTTAAGGAGTTTTTCCACTTCTGCAGTGATTTGCTTGTTAAGGAACCGAAAGAAGTGGGCAAGGCTCCTTGTATGATCTTATTCTGTGCATTCCAGCAAATGGCGGAACTCATCGAAACGGCAAAAGAATACGGCTTTGCTCATTACATCCCACTTGTCTTTAGGAAAACATATTCTCCTGGCCCATTAAAAGCAAATATGCGAATTGTGGGCAACTGTGAATACGGTTTAATATTCTACAAGAATAAATTACCAAAGTTTAACAATAATGGAAAAACGATTATGAATTGTTTTGACTTTCCGCGAGACACAAAAACGACAAGAGTACATCCAACACAAAAGCCAGTTGCTCTGTTAGAGAGACTTATAACAATCTTTACAGATGTAAACGACACGGTGATCGATCCGTGTGCAGGCAGTGGCACAACCTTGCTCGCAGCCAAAAACCTAGGAAGAAAGGCATACGGCTTTGAAATCAAGAAAGAGTATGTTAATGCTTTTTACGATAAGATTTTACCGCTTGCAAATGTTGGGCTTTTTGAGAATGCAGAGTTAGAAGAACAAGAGAAAGAAAGGGAAGCAAAAATAAAGAAACACAACGGTGGTAAACTATGAGACTAAAAGCACCACTCGAGTATAGCACACTTATAAATACAGTCTCATTATCACCTTATGAAGAAATAGAGAGAAGCATAAGAGACAAGGGCTTTTTTATAAGTGAGCCACTCATTATTGACGACAAGATACATCGCTTTGACATAGAGAAGAAAGGAAATAAAAGGGGTTGGTATGTCTTACACGAGAGCAATAATTTTATTTATGGAATGGTGGGAGATTTTGCAAGTAGTGAGTTTTGTACAAAAGTATATTCAAAGAATTGTGAGAGCCTTGATAGAATAGAGAGAGCAAGGATAGACACCAGTATTAACGAGAGATTAGAAGAGATTGAAGAAGAGCGAAGAATACGACGAGAAAGAGTAAGCGAGAGACTAGAAGAGAGTTTAAAAGAAATGCCACAAGCGACAGATAAAAATCCGTATCTTGTGGCAAAAGGAATAGGAGAGTTTGCCCCATACTTTAAGGAGAAAAGTAGAACCTTAATAATACCATTATATAACATATGTTATAAAAAAGTCAAGACCTGTCAACTCATTGAACTAACAGAAAATAACACTTTTAAAAAAACATATGTTATAGGTGGTGAAGCAAGTGGTTCATACTGTATTTTTGGAAGAGAATATGCAAAATATAACATATGTTATATTTGTGAAGGTATGGCGACAGGTGCAAGTATTTTTAGAGCGACAAATAGAATGGTAGTGTGTGCAATGAGTGCGAATAATTTAAAGAGAGCCGTGAAAGAAGTAACGGAAGAATATAGCGGAATGTATACGGTTGTAGTTGCAGATAACGATGAGAGCAGAACTGGGGAGATTAAAGCGAATGAGAGTGGAGCAGATAAGGTTGTATTAGTGCCTTTAATGGTTGGGTATAGGAATATGGATGCGAATGACTATGAGAGAAATGGGGGAGACTTAAAGGGATTGTTAGAGAGCAAAGTAATAGAGAATGCAAGCAATACCAAGATTGAGAGCGATGATGAGATTTTGAATAATATGAAGCCAACAGAATGGCTTATAAAGAATTGGATACCGCGCGAGAGCCTAGTGATGATACACGGTGAGAGTGGTGGCGGAAAGACCTTTGTTTTGAGAGATATGATGTTATGTGTTGCCACAGGTAAAGAGTGGCATAACGAGAAAGTAAAAAAGGGAGTGGTGCTATATTTATGCGGTGAAGGCTTACAGACTGTAAAGGAAAGAACACTCGCTTGGAAGTTGTCAAACGGTGTGGAAGAATTAGGCGAGTACTCTTATACTCTGCCACTCTGCACAGATTTTGACACTCAAAACGGACTTTTAGAGATAGTAAAACAGATAGAAAATGCAGGAATTAAGCCAGATTTAATCGCAATTGACACGGTAAATCGGTATATGGAAGGTGATGAAAACAGTGCCCAACAAGCGAGAAGTTTTATAAATAACTGTGCAAGTTTAACCGAGCGGTTCAATTCAACCGTGGTGTTAATACATCACACAGGACATTCGCAGAGTGCGCAAGATAGGGCTCGTGGCTCGTCTGCTTGGCGTGGAAGTCTTGACACTGAAATTAGTGTACATCAACTAGATCACACGATTACAGTAAAGCAGACCAAGCAGAAAGGGATTGAATTACAAGAGAGTAAACAATTCTTTCTCCAGAGTTTTTCTTTACCGCTCTACGACGATGACGGCGATCAAGTAAAGAGTGCAATTTTGACTGAAAAGGAAGCAGAAGATGGTGGGCAATACAAGACCATAGATGAAGGTTTAAACGGCAGAAAGAGAGCCATAACTAGAGATGAATTAAGCGATCTTTTTGACGGTGCATTTTTCATTTACGGCAATGAATTATACGGCGGTTCAGTCTCACGAAAAGACCTAACACAGCACTTTATAAACAACGGTTATAACTCACAATCTGTTAGGGCTTGGCTTACACCAAACGGTAAAAGAGAACTGAATTTTAAAGGCATCGCCAAGTATATGAAACAAGGAGATTGCTATGTTCGTGAATAAAGAATTTACACCAGAAAAACAGCCTTTTCTCTCTAGCATTTTATACCGAAAAAGTGGTATAATTTCTAAAGGAATTGAGAGTGAAAATTCTGATACAAACCTTTGTATCAAAATGCGACAAACTGGTGCGAGCATAGTGATACAAAAGGGGACATATATACTTATAGTATATATGCCTTTTGTATCAAGCTTGGGTTTTTGTTTTGTATCAGAATATTTTTGGGTTTTTGTAAAAGGCGGAGAATGTAAGGAACTTAAAAACAAAAGGAATGTAAAAATGATAGATGAAAAAACCTTTTTGAAAATTGCTAATCTTATCTCACAGCATTGCTCAATTCCACAACTCAAGCACTTGATCAAGATCGAAGAAAAAGCAATTGACAACAACAGAGAAAAACTTGTAAAGGAGTACAGCGATTATGTTAAAAAGATGCAAAACCTTTAGATGCAAAAATCTACACTCCAACCGTTCTGGCTACTGTGATGAGTGCGAAGCCTTATACAGAAAGAAAACAGTAAACAGAGAGTACAAGCAAAGTGAAACTAACAAAGCATACTCAACCTATGCTTGGCAGAAGTTCGCAAAGGAGTTTTTAATAAAGCATCCAGTTTGTGCTATTTGCGGTGGTAAAGCAGAAGTCTGCGATCACAAAGAGATGACAGCAGAGATTATGCTAGACTTAAACGATGGTAAATTCATCCTTGATGAAAGTTTATACCAACCACTTTGTATTAGGTGTAATACCATCAAGGGTAAAGAAGACCGCGAGAGAACGAAACGGTACTTCGAAGAGAAAAAGAGATTAAAGGAGTTTGACCCATAGGGGGATGGTAAAAACTTTTTTAAAATAATCTAGGGTGACCGCCTTGGGCTTTTCCCACACACGGAGAAAAATTTTTTCGTGGTGGAAAGAAAAAAATAAAATCATAAGGAGATTATAAAAATGAAATTGAAAAAGAAAATTGCACCACCGAGTTATCTTGGTAAGATTGCATCGGAGCATTGGAAATTTTTAATGAGTGCTTTGATCAAGGACGAAAGGCTTGAGACTATAGATCTTGGTTTGCTAGAGATGGCTTGTGTCTCTTATGCGGACTACAGAGAAGCCGAAGACCTAGCAGAAAGGAAAAAAGCAATTTCTACCTACGAAAAAATTATGTGTGCCTTTGAAGCAACACCAAAGGCTCGCCGTGGTTCAAAGAATGGCGAGATTGACGAGTTGAATGATCCATACGATTTGATTTAGGGTGAGACTGTGAGAATTGACCAGAGAGAGCGAATAAAGGCTCACTACAAGGTTTTGATAGCCGAGTATGTAAACAGTACCACCAGAGACAAAACGGCTCACTGTAGCCTTGAGAGAGCGATGGTGGAGCGAAGCCTAAAAGACAGAGAGAATAGCGAATGGGTATTCGATGAAGAGATGGCACTTTTGCCCTTGGTGTGGATTGCTCTTGTTATGCACTTTCCATATGGCGAGAACAAAAGCGGAAAGCCGATGCTACTTGAAGGTTGGCAAGCCTTTATCGTGAGTGAACTTTTCGGATGGTACAATAAAGACAAAACCGTAAGGCGATACCGCGATGCCTATATTGAAGTGCCACGAAAAAACGGCAAGAGTACTTTTATAGGTGCACTCTGTGCTTATATGGCATTTTCTAAAAAGGAGAATGACGGATCGCCTTGTTATGTTGGGGCTACATCTCTTGACCAAGCGGGCGAAGTCTTCCGCCGTATCGCTCGTGGACTTTCGCATCATAAGGGTGTTGAGATAAGCGACAGCAAGAACAACAAGGTTATAAAGTGGAAAGGTGGCACCATAATGGCGATCAGTGGAGAACCGAAAGACGGTAAACTCTCGCACTTCGCAATTATAGACGAATACCACCAGCACAAGAATAACCTACTGGTGAACTCTATCGCAAGCGGTAATGTAGCAGACGATAAAAGTATGCTTGTAAAGATCACCACTGCAGGCTCTGACCTTTACAGTGTATGCAAACTCGAACACGATAAAGCCGTGAGCATTCTAAAAGGTGAAATGCAAGCGGATCGGTATTTCACGGCAATTTACACGGTTGATAAAAACGACGATATCAGCAACCCCACGACTTGGCAAAAGGCAAATCCTAACTGGGGTGTGAGTGTGAGTGCCGAGAGTTTTAAAGCCCAATACGATTCGTCTAAATTCTCCACCACGGAGATGATCGACTTTAAAACGAAGAACTTGAACATTTGGGTGAACGGCTTAAATCGTTGGGCGAATATGGTGAAGTGGGATACTCTCTGTATAAAGCCGTTTGACGATGCGATAATGACAAGTGGCACTTGCTACGGTGGGCTTGACCTTGCAACAGTAAGCGACTTTACGGCTTTTACCGTTGATATGCTAAAAGACGATGTGCATTATCAAAAATACTTTTTCTGGCTTCCAGAAGAAAGAGTTGTTGAACTTGAGCGACAATTAAAGGTACCACTTCGCGAGTGGATAGAAAAAGGGCTTGTAAAGCAAACACAAGGAGCAACTGTAGACTATGCAGAAGTGGCGGACGATATACTCGCATTAAAAGAAAAGTACAACATAGACCTTATAGCATACGACAGACGGTATATTCAATATCTCGCTCCACTAATGCCTGAAGTGAGTACGAGCCTTGTTGAATTCTCACAAGCCTTAATGAGTATGTCGCCGTGTATTAAAGAATTTGAGCGGTTGTACTTGAATGGTAAAATTCAAAGCGGTGGCAACGAAGTTATGCGGTGGATGATGAGCATGGCAGAGAGCAAGGAAGACGGCAAAAACAACATTCAGTTAATCAAGCCTTCTCGTAGTGGAACACTTGCAACAAAAACCGCATCTCGAATTGACGGAGTGATTGCATCGATTATGGCGGTTGACCTTGCAAGCACTCAAGCACCAAGCGAAACCGAGAATTGGCTTGACCGCATAAAGTTGTATGAAGTGTAGGGCGATAATCGTTACTTTTTTTCTTGACTTTTTTTATCTCTTAAATTAAACTAAAAAAAGGAGAAAAGGAATGTCTGATTTTTTGTTTTCACGACCATCAATAATCAGCGGTATTGCAAGTACTATTGATTTGTTTGGTGTTTCAAGTGGAGTTTATAATTCTTCTCAATCTAGTGGTGATGCCGACAGAAGAGCATTTCAAGCAGACACGAAAGCATTGGCGAACGATTGGAATGCCGTATGTGCAACTATAGAGAACGATAATGAGTAATCACCAGCAAACAAATAAATTGGTTGTTAGCGAACTTCAGATCTCAAGGAGTGGACCATTACCGCCACCTAATGAATTACAAAAGTATAATGAGATAATACCAAATGGTGCAGAGCGACTTATGGCATTATATGAAAAGCAAGTTGAACATAGAATTGAACTTGAAAAGACTGTAATAAAGGCAGATGTGAAAAAGCAAACATTAGGGCAAATCTTTGCTTTTATCATAACTATGGTTATAACTATTGCAGGTGTGGTACTTTTACTTTGCGATAAAAGAATTGAAGGGCTTACATCTATAATTGTTGCTTTGGCATCTTTAGTTGGTGTTTTTGTTTATGGAGTTAGGAGCCAACGAAAAGAAAGAATAGAAAAAGACAAACATAATAAATAAAAGTTGTATGAAGTGTAGGGCATTAAGCCCTACTATTTAACTCTCTTTTTTAGGACGACCTTTTGATCGTGGCTTTTTCATTTCTGTAAGCAGTTGCTCATTGATGAGAAAGAACCGCCCAAGTTTTGGGGCTTTAAACTTGTTGCATAGGAAACTTACCATCTGCGGACAGACATTAAGAATTTCTGCAACTTCTGATGCCGTGTATATTACTTCGTCGCTCTTATAAAGTTTAATCATCGTTGTCTCCTTTCTTGTCGTTGCGGATGTTTGTATAAGTCCACAAGATGCCAGAGATTGCCCAAACTATCAAAGCAACATTACGAATTACTGAATTGTCCTTAAAGCATAATGACAATATAGACATTACAAGAACAACCACGAATGAGATTAAACTAATAATATTTAAAAATTTACTTGACATACTTTTCTCCTTTTAGTAAAATATAAGTAGCAAGGGCTTTCGCCCTTACTACATTTGTTTTAGATTAGTTTTAAAACAAACTCTAAAACGGTGATGAGTGCAACAATCACTGATGATATTGTGGTAAGTACTTCAGTGATTGGTGTTTTTTTCTTATCCATTGTCTCTCTCCTTTCATATCAAGTATACCTATATTTTATCAGTTTTTCTGATTCTTGTCAATAATTTTAGCAAAAATTTCTAAAATTTTTTTATAAAACAACCACAATATATAGTGTCTAAAAATTATATTTTTCAATATACAGTGCTTTTTGTCTTTTGATGTGGTATAATATGAGTGCGAACTTATATTATGGCTATAAAACTATTTGCACGACAGAAAAAAGATAAGTCTTTCCCACTTCTTGGCACATATAACAATTACGGAAATCTTCTATTCTCCAAACAGACCGCACTTGAAAATAGCGCTTTCTGGGCTTGTCTTATGAATTTGTCAAGGACGTTCGCATCGCTTCCTTTGCACATAATAGCCGACGATAAACAGAATGTAAACCCACGACAAATTTATTATAGCCGTTTGTTCAAAAATCCTTGTCCGTATATGAATGCCTACACTTGGCGATTTGTTATGGCTTTTAATTTTGAACTCTACGGCAGAGCCTATGCCTTGATTACAAGAAATGCAGACGGAGAGATTGAAAGCCTTTTGCCACTCTCGCCGAATGTGGTGTCGTCAACCTTTAGCGACAATAAGCACATCTATTTTATCTATGGCAAAGAATACAGCGATAGCGAAGTCTTACGAATTGATAACTTGCCAAACGGCATCACATCAGCATTCGCTCCGCTTGACTATGTCGACAAGGATATAGCCTTTTCAAAGAATGCCCAGAGTATGGCAAGTTCGTATTACGACAAGTCAAGTTTTATAACTCGTCTATTGCAGTATCCGTATAACATACAGAACGAAGCATTTGAAAAACTCAATGTTGCACTTAAAAACACCATTGGGCTTGATAAAGCATTTGGCTATTCCTTGCTTCCAGATAATATAAAGTATACTCCGATGCAGTTTACAGAGTTAGACACCGATAAAATGGTAAAGGCTCAAGGTTGGAGTGTTGACGAAGTGGCAAGACGATTTGGAGTGCCACCGTTCTTTATTGGCGACCTTACAAAGGCAACCTATGCTAACACAGAACAACAAGGAATGAGCCTAGTGACATACTCAATACTTCCACGAGCGAAAGCCTGGGAGAGTGCAATTGACGATACCCTTGGCGGTGGTATTTACTCAAAGTTCAGCCTACAAGGCTTGATGCGAGCAGACCATGCAACTAGGAGTTCGTTTTATCATAACGGCATACTTGATGGCTATTTGTCTGTGAACGATGTAAGAGCGATGGAAGATATGGAGCCACTCAAGGATGAAGACGGTGGCAATAAACATTGGTTTCCGCTTAACTACACAACCCTTGACAAGGCAGGCACAACCGTAAACACAAACCCATATGATTTCACAGCATTCAGTACTGAAAAGAAAAATATAACACCTGTTATATCAGAGAAGAAAGAGATGCACCGCTTGGATGAAAAAACAAGGCTCTATGAGAAGAACAGCCTTGAGAGTGGACGGCTCACAAGGCAGAAACTCGAGCGACTTTTCCGCGAGTGGGTGAAAAACGAATTTGATGTAATCAAGGATTGCCGTAGCACAGACGATGCGATTGTTTTGTTGAAAGAGTACATAAGCGAAAACAAGTTGAAGTATACAGATAGGGTGAGAGTTGTACTAGAGCCACTCCTTACATCGCTTCTTGATAATCTAAAGGCGACGATAAACTCTAATGACGATGTAAGTAAAGAGTGGAAAGACAGCACACTCTTAAAATACTCTACTAATATTGTTGACCGCCATTTTGGTGAAATGGATAGCAAACTCCGCGATGCAGAAACAATAGAAGATGCAAAAAACGAAGTACTTGAGTACATACCAACAAGAACGGAAGACGAATCAAACCGCATGCGGAATGCCTTTTCTCTTGAAACCTTTGTTGCATACCAGATAACGGAAATGCGAATTGTAAATAGCATAAATGCTTGTGAGTTCTGCAGTGGTTTTGATGGAAGAGTGCTTGAAGTAAACAAGACAATAGTAAACAAGGGCGACAAGAGAGAAGACAGCGAAGGGAATACTTACACAATCACAAAGAGTAGGAAGCATCCACCGCTTCATTCTCATTGTTCTTGTACAATTACACCGTTTGTAAAGGGAGGCTTGAAATGAAAAAACTTATAGAAAGTACAACAGCCGTAAAATTCACAAAGCGACTAAATGAAAGCGAAAACTCCGCGGTTAAGTGGAGTGCTCCGATTTGGAACTTGGACGAAGTCAACTTGAATGGGCATACTTACACAAGAGAACTTGCAGAATACCTTGTGAGAGAAAACAAGACAACCGTGGCACACGACGGACACCAAGATGAAAGGGGCGAGTACACCTTGGCTAAAGCCGTGTGTAGCAATCCGCACATCAAGGATAATCAATTGTGGGTTGATATTGAGTTTGTCGATAAAGACTACGAAGAGAAAATAAATACACTCATAGAAAAGGGCATAAGCATTGATGTA
>SAMEA104315433__coassemble_844_pt1 | contig 13200 bp, 18 predicted proteins | sample SAMEA104315433__metabat2_high_PE_016 | metagenome-assembled genome bin SAMEA104315433 (sample SAMEA104315433) | gut metagenome | biome: Monkey gut; feature: monkey-associated habitat; material: faeces | place: China | collected 2013
GTAAGCCATGACTAACTTAAATTACCCTTGACTAACCAAAGTCTTTTTGACTAACCAAAGTTTTTGAGACGAACTTGGATTAGTTGAAACTTGCTGATAGTTTCGGAAACTGGTGGTTTGAGGTTTTTCTTTTGTAATCAATTGTTTCACGTGAAACATGAGGGGTAAGTGTATAATAATTACAGTTATATTGTAGCATATTGACACATAGCATTTTTAATGCTATTTTAATAATTGAAAAGAGGTGAATAAACAAATGGCAAGAAAATATGATAAATATACATATGGTATGATACCATGTATTGAATATGATTTTACAGATAAAAAGAAATGTATTAATCAACATAATGCATATATGCTTAATCGAACATTATCTATGTTTGATTATGATGGTTTACCTGATACAATAGATAAACGTAATCTTGAATTAATGCTACAGACAAACGGTAATGTATGTTGGTATAAATACAATGACAATTTATATGTGTTTACAGGTGGTTTAGGTGGTGAACCAAATGTGTACTATATGCCAACCATCTATACTATAGCTAACCCAGCTTTAAAAATCAGTAAACAGCTTGTTATTGATAAAGATTGCGTGGTAATGCCAAATGATTTTTTATATTTAGGACTTTTACCTCTTAATGAAAGATATGCTACATCACTAACAGAGAACGAGTTGTCATTGAATATTGCCAGTATAAATGCTAGAATAACATCGCTTATTAGTGCGAGTGACGATAACACTAAAAAAAGTGCAGAAAAATATATTGACGACATTACAAACGGCAAGCTTGGTGTTATAGCCGAAAATGCTTTTTTGGATGGTATCAAATCTCAACCATATGGAACAACTGGGAGCAACGCAATACTAACAAGTTTGATTGAACAAGAACAATATTTAAAAGCTAGTTGGTATAACGATTTAGGTCTTAATGCTAACTACAATATGAAGCGCGAGAGTATAAACTCACAAGAGGGGCAACTAAACGATGATATGTTAATGCCATTAATCGATACTATGTTATATTGTAGACAAAAAGCATTGGAAAAAGTGAATCGAATGTTTGGCACAAACATTACAGTTAAAAAAGCATCCAGTTGGGAAGATAACCAAATTGAGGTTGACAAAGCACAAGACGATTTGAAACAAAATGGAGGTGATGACAGTGGATATAATGACACTGAATGAGGTGTTTACCGATTGGATAAATAACGGTATTTTTAAATACTTACAAGCTTTAGATGTGCCGTGGAAAAATGATATAACATCAAATGAGTTAGATGTTATTTATCATGGGAGTAGAAGCGGTAAAAAATTTGTTGGTTGCATTGTTGAAAACTTTTTAAGCAATAATGTGCTATCAAATGAGAGTAAAGCGGCAATAGCTCAAGCTATTTTTGCAATAAATGAGAAAAATTGGAAAGCATTGTGGAACACTCTTAACCTAGAATATAACCCTATTGATAATTATAACATGACGGAAACTGAAAATATATCGGATATACATGCCGGTACATTAACAAGTAAGGGTGAGGATGTTACTACAAAAAATGACAGTGTTACCAATAGTCAAAAAACTACAAACACATCGACAAACAACGAAACAGTGACAACAACTGATACAGGCAATGTAACCAAAAATGTAACAGAAAATGGTACAAGCAAAAATGAGCAAGATGTGACTAAATCAACATCGGAAAATACAGTTGCAAATAACGCAAACACAAATCAGCTATACGGTTTCAATTCTGTCGACGCTGTTAATAGTGATAAGCAAATTGGAGACGTCACACAAGATGTGAGTGGAAGCGAAACAGTAAAAGACGTTACAAACGTCACAACAACAGATACCACAACTGACGAAACATCCATCACAAATAACGGAACTGTGACAACTGAAAGCACTATTAAAAATGATGTTGGGGTAACAGGAACAACAGCAAATGAGACAAATGTTAATGTTAAACGTGATAATACTGATACAGAGAATAAGACGATAACAACAGATCGTACACTTACAAGAAAAGGTAATATTGGAGTAACAACCTCACAGCAAATGATTGAAAGTGAGCGCAATTTGTGGTTTTGGTCTTATTTTGAAAAAGTCTTTACTGATGTTGATAACATCTTAACATTAAAAATTTATTAAAGGAGGTAATTAAATGAACATTAAAGGTGGTTACAAGTTAATTGATTTTAAGGAAACTAACATAACAGTTGGTGGTGATGCGGTAACGATTGCAGGAGTTTACAGTGCTATTGAAAGTTCCTATCGGAAACAGATCGTTTTAACGGGTCTATCAATTGGTGGTGTCGAACACAAAGATGTATTTTGCAATCTCGAGCATGGAGAAAATGTTTATCATGGTTTGTTTGGCATGACGGCCAACAATGAGTTTTTATTTATCTCAATAACCAATGACGATGCTGTAACCTTAACCAAACACACCTTAACACTTGCATAAAAAGGAGGAAATAAAATGACAGTAGCGCAGATTTATGATATTATTAATCCGATTACACAGGAAATTTTAGGCGAAACCGCCATAGTCAATGAGGATTTATCCAATATTGTTGACATCGGCACAGAAATTTTTAACGCAACTGACGTAGACAATTATGTAAAATCTCTTGTAAATCACATTGGAAGAGTTATTTTTGTAAACAGACCTTATTCTGGCAGTGCGCCGTCAGTATTAATGGATGGATGGGAGTATGGGAGCGTACTTGAAAAGATCTCAGCTGAGTTGCCTGAAGCAACCGAAAATGAGAGTTGGGAACTTGAGAACGGAACATCCTACGATCCTAACATCTTTTACAAACCTACTGTATCAGCTAAATTTTTTAACAAGCGAGTTACATTTGATATACCAATGTCATTCACCGAACGACAGGTAAAAGAGAGCTTTTCCAACGCAGGGCAGCTTAATGGATTTTTGTCCATGCTTTACAATGCGGTTGATAAGTCCATGACAGTAAAGATTGACTCTCTCATTATGCGAACAATTAACAATATGATTGGAGAAACTTTACACGATTTTAATGCGGCAGGAACTTACACAGGAACAGGAGTTAGAGCTGTTAATCTCCTCAAACTTTACAATGATGATAAAGGAACTGAACTCACAGCCGAAAAAGCAATCAAAGACCCTAGTTTTATCCGTTTTTCTTCATACATCATGGGTCTTTATATGGAGCGTCTCACAAAGATTTCCTCTCTGTTCAACATTGGTGGTAAGGACAGATTTACCCCACGTGATATGCTTCATGTGATTTTACTTTCAGATTTTGCAAAAGCGTCTGATGCTTTTTCACAGTCCGACACTTTTCACAACGAGTTTGTCAAACTTCCGAAAGGCGAGATTGTACCATTTTGGCAGGGTTCTGGAACAGATTACAGTTTTAATTCAGTTTCCTCTATCAACATTAAAACAGCAAGTAATAATATAGTTTCCGTTTCCGGCATTCTCGGAGTTATGTTTGACAGAGACGCCCTTGGCGTAACAAATCTTGACAGAAGAGTTACTACAAATTATAACCCAAAAGCAGAATTTTATTCAAACTGGTACAAGTTTGATGCAGGTTATTTTAATGACACGAACGAAAACTTTGTTGTATTTTTTGTAGCTTAATCACTCTCCATTCTTAACCTACCTCTCAAATGAGAGGTAGGTATTTATTAAAGGAGGTTATATGGATATAATTTTATATAACAACACTTCTGAAATCAATAAAATTGGAAAAAACCTCACAATGGCACAAACATTGTCGGGCACTTTGCGTGATACAACAAATATAATTAATCCTGTTATTTTGGTTAATGTTGCTAGCATTAATGATAAAAATTATTGCTATATAAGTGATTTTGGCAGGTACTATTTTATAACCGATATCACGGTTGTGAGGACAGGACTTTTTGCATTATCATTATCGGTGGATGTTTTGGAGAGTTTTAAAAATGATATTAAAAATTTATCTGTTATTTTGAATAGCACTCAAACAACAGGCTTAAACAATTATTTACCATCAAATGTTTTTATGCGGAACGTGAAAGCAAGGACAGATATTTTAAACTTTTCAAGCGGTTTGAATGAGAGTGGTGAGTTTATACTTATCACGGCAGGAGGTTAATTATGGGATATTATGATTTCATATCGGCTGTTAACACATATTATGAAAACCCTGATAAGTGGCAAGACATTATGTCACATATTGTAACAGGCTCTGCGGCAGAGGTTTCCGAATATCTTAAAAATACCCCTTATGTTGATTATACCCTTTTAAATGACGGAAGAATTGGCGACTATTATGTAGTCAATGTATTGGATGGGTTCAATCAATCATCCGATATAGGTAATGTTCTTAACAGCAACAATATACCATCAATAGGTAGTACATCCATGAATGTTGGTATTCCGTCTGTAATATCTAAATCAGCAACTACAAGTTCTTTTGGGGGTGTTAGCGGTATAGGATTAACAGCAGATACAGGAGTCACAGCTACAGGAGTACTTAGTACAATTGGGGTGGCTTTAGGAGCTGTTGGTGCAGGAGCACAACTTGGAAAAGTTGTGGGACGAGCTTTATATGAGTCTAATCCAAATGCATGGGAAACAGATGGGTTAAAAGCTTTATCAACAGTAGACTGGAATAAATTCGCTGTATCATTAAAAGAACAAGCTCAAGAGGGTATTTTAGGTCTTTTTGGCGTGAATAATGATTCCACTACGATGTATTTAGACGAAAAATTTTTAGCGTACATGGCTTGGTATATGTCAGAAAATGGCTATCTTAATACTGGCGGTACAGGTACAGCAACATCTGGTGATACAGGCTTAGTAAGTCCAGTTGAAGAACCGATAAAATTTTACACGGGGAATCTTTTATATTTTAACAATAATACCAATAATTATTTTCACGATATTAGCGGTTCTAGTTATAAAATATTAACACAGAGGGGGAAAGATACAGCAGGCATATATTGGATGGGATGCTCTTTAACACCATTTATATATAATGCTAGGGATGATGATTATAATCCAGTCCAAGCAAAAGAGTTTACTTATAATGGACATACATTTTATGCAGGTGCGTTGCAAACGGGAGGAAAAGTGGTTGAAAGTAATGCGCCGATTAATTATGGCTACGTCACATTAAATAATTATTTGCGAATTTGTGAAATAGTTTTATTTGGCGACAGAATAGAAAGTAAACAAGGAATTACTGATAACCCCAATTCAACTCAATTTGACCCTACAGGCGTGGGCAGTGTAGCAACTGCTCTTGGTGCGTTAAAAAACCAATACCCTGAACTGTGGGACAAATCAATCAAAAAATCCGTACCTCAAGAGGATGGAACAGAGGATGAGCATGTGTACGTCCCTATCCCAATACCGAAATTTAACGGTGCTTTTGATACTCAACCTACAACAGGCACACCCTCACAGTCTGACCCCAGTATCTCACCAGACACCACACCTGATGATGAGTTAAATAATGCGTCAAACACAATTGCACCACCGTCCACTCCATCTGATGACCCAAACACAGGTGGCGGGAACAGTCCCACAATCGTTGTTCCATCACAACAGGCAAGTGCATTATGGGCGATTTATAATCCGTCATTATCACAGCTTAATCAACTTGGTGCTTGGTTGTGGTCGACCAATTTTATCGAGCAGATTTTAAAAATATTTAACGACCCTATGCAAGCTATCATAGGTTTACACAAGGTATATGCCACTCCTAACATTTCTGGCACTGGAAACATAAAGGTTGGATATCTCGATAGTGGTGTTGGTAGCAATATCGTTGGTAATCAGTACACATATATTGATTGCGGAACAGTATCGCTACGTGAATACTATGGTAATATCTTAGATTATAATCCATATACAACAGTACAGCTGTATTTACCATTTATCGGTATCGTACCTCTTGACGTTGCTGATGTTACAAGATCGAGCGTCTCTGTAAAATATGGAGTTGATGTTTTAACAGGTGCGTGTTTAGCATCGGTATCAGTCCAGAGGGATAATGCAGGAGGTGTACTTTATCAATACTCTGGCAATTGTGCGTGTCAATATCCTTTGTCAAGTGGATCATATATGGGGATGGTTACGGGAGCAATCGGAGCTGTCGGCAGTCTTGCAAAAGGTAATATTTTTGGTACAGCATTAAGCATTGCAGGTATGCACACTACCATCGAGCATAGTGGTGGATTTTCTGGAAATGCAGGTGCAATGGGTGGGAAAAAACCTTATTTAATTGTGAGTAGACCACAAACCGCAATGAATGACGGATTTCCTGCAATACAAGGATATCCAAGTAATGTTTTTGTCATTCTCGGAAGTTGTACAGGATATGTGCAAGTTGCTGATTGCCACGTGGAAAATATTCCAGCAACCGATAAAGAACTTGAAAAAATCAAACAGTTATTGAAAGAGGGTGTGATTTTATGAAAATCTATGTATGTACAGGCCATGCGAATTATGGAGATCGAATTTCGTCCGCAGATGGAAGTGCTAAAGGTGGATGTAATGAATATCTTTACAATGCTCAACTTTTGCCATATATCAAAAAGTGGTGTAATATTGCAGGAGTTGATTGTACAATTGATACCCCTAAAGAGGGATTGTTACATTCCCTGGCAGACGAAATCAATTATTATTGCACCAGAGCAAATGCAGAAAAGTATGATTTAGTTGTGCAGTTACATTTAAACGCTTTTGACGGGAACGCCAACGGAACAGAAGTTTGGATTTACAAGGGAAACAAAAAAGCGAAAGAATACGCGAAAAGAATCACAGAAAATCTTGGAGCTAAATGGAAAAATCGTGGGGTAAAGGAAAGTACAAGCTTATATTGGCTTAAACGCACCATTCCCACAGCGATCTTAATTGAATCGTTTTTTTGCGATAACGCCACGGATTACAATGTTGCTAGACAATTAACCTTAGACGATCACGCTAAGTTAATTGTAGAAGCGATTGTAAATAAAAAATTTAAGGAGGAAAAAAAGAATGGATGTAAATGCAATTGTAAGTGTTGTAAGTAGTGTAGGTTTTCCAATTGTTTGCTGTATTGGTATGGCTTACTATATCAACACCACACTTAAAGAGCTTACAAAAGTTATGGGTGAGCATACCACGGCTATCGAAAAATTAACAACCATCATTGACCAGCATTGTGTTGATGGTAAGTAACCATTTGTTTAAAATTACTAAATATTGTGTGTAAAAATAACAGGGGCTTAAAGCCCCTGTTTAAAATATAAATATTTATTTGCGATCCCATAATCTTTATTTATATATGCTTCAACCCCTTTTCTATCTGTATACAATCGGTCACTATACATTAAAGTACCTCCTGTATACATTCTCTTATTAATATATTTCTTACAGTCATAAACATTATAACCATTATAACTGTGCCAACAAAAATGTAAAACCTCACTGTCAACAGAACCTATACTCCATCCTCTATCATAAATCGGAAAATATAATTTCATGTTTTCACACCTCCAATGTTTCACGTGAAACATTATTTACACCACTGTAAATAGTTCCTAACAATTTCTCCCACCTCATTATCCTGATAATATACTTTATCTTTTGCAAAAAACATTGCAATTTTCTTTTCAATCGGAGAAAGTGGTTTTGTAATTTTTCTTTTCCAGTTAGGTCTGGGGTCATACTCTGTGGCATAAATTAAATCATTGTCAGTATCTTTTAATTCAGTACTTTTTCGATGTATAAATGTGAAGCAGCAATCATTTACGTTTACAACTTCACATTGCAGTACATCTGAATCGAATTTAATAAAATACGTGAACAGCACATCTTTAGGTTTATACTTATATGGTAAATGAGGGTATATCTCCATTTCCCACGCCCCACCAGTAATCATAGACAATTTGGGGTTATCGAAAGCAAAATATAAATCGGATTGCTTTCCCTTTTTGTTGGGTAAACAATATTCAACCGCAACAGTTAATTCGCTGTCACCATAACGATAGACGTCTATGTCTCCTGCTTTCATTTCTTTAATGTGTGATAGTCCCATTTCTGCAAAGTACGGACAGTACTTATTTACAGTGTTCCCCAACATAAATATTTTTACGTTAGTTCGATGTCTGACAATTGTGCTTACGACATTCATAAATAGCACAAATTCATCGGGCAGATACATGGTTCGTGTCAAAAATTCATCAAACAAAATTGTTGTGATGTTTGGATATGATGTTGATTTATCATGTTCCATTGCTGATATACTAAAACCAAACGCTAACGGGGTTTCTGCTGTTTCTCTTTTTCCAGTGTCTTTATCATATCTACATAAAAACCATCTTGACGCATAATAATAAATGCCAGTCCATTCTCCATTTGTTAAGTCAGACACTACACCCTCTGCTACTAGAGCATCATACATTTGTTGTCCTCTTTTGCCGATAAAATCGTCTTGCCATCTTCTGACTAAAGCCAACTGTTCGCCATTTTCTACAAATTTTTGCAAGGCATATTTTAGCACTGAAAATGTTTTTCCATTCGATCTTTCTCCAAAAATAACATTGTATATAGCATCATGCGATAAAATACTGTCAAGACTATAAAACTTTTGTTTTTTAAACATTATTTTTCCTCCTTTTCAAAGCTAAACCACGTATACATGTCTTGGTGGGTTAATACAAATAATAGAGTTGCATTTGCAAAACAATACTTATCTTCCTTTAAATTAACTACAATATCTTTATCTTTTTCTAATGCTGTAAATTTAACATAAGTCAAATTTTTAACGCAATCTTCATATGAGGCAATCGGTTTATAATTCATTAAAATATCTGATAACTTCATTTTAATACCTCCATATTGTTTCACGTGAAACATTATCTAGTTTGTTTTAATTGCGTGATGTAATTTACATACTCTTCTGAAAGAGATAAGTTATAATCAGCTTGCTCAAGATGGACACTTGACAATTCATGGTACTCACATTTAACACCTAAATAATCTGTTAAGATACCACTTCTTTCTTCATCAATGTAAGTGTGTGTATTTTTTCCTGTGTACTCTTTTGGTACATATAAATTATCATTAAAATTTTCAAATATTTTTTCACCATAAGTTTCTTTTAAATATGGCACGCATATCTTTTTATTAAGACCTGATACAGTTATATTAATTTTACCATCTTTTTCAACCATGTATCTTTTTGCTCCTAAAGTTTTAAAGCGAGTATAAGTGCCCTCATAATCCCATAAGCCTAAACATTTCTTTTCACCCTTTATTGTTGTCGGCTCTATCATATCATATGGCAAACCGTGAAAATCCATAGCATGATACAGCCTTTTACGTATCATTTCGTTATATGCTTTTATGTATTCGAGGTGTTTTTCTCTGTTTAAAGTCTTGATGCTATCAGTGTCGGAATACACATAATCGTCTTTAAATTCAATGATACCTGTAAATAAATTTCTTCTTGCATATGCTGTTACCCATATACCCCATAAATAAAAAAGAAATCTGTTTTGACTTGTATTGTATTTTTCAATAGCCTTTTCTGGGTTGGGATTATTCAAATCCCATTCTTCTGTATATGTATATTCATCACGGATGATATCCGTAACCATCATACCATAGCAAGAATTTAGTTGTTCTTTACTTTGCAAATATTCAACTTCTTTACCATCTGCCCCTTTAAGAGTTGTTTTATCACTATACAGTTTTAAAATTGATTCTATTAAAGGTTTTGGCAAATATGATTTCTTATATCGTCTAAAGTTAGCAACTCTAAAATGTTTCCACTTGTAAAAGCATTTTATGATATTAAAATCTTGCTCGGTCAATGTGATACAAATATGTTTAGCGGACACTAAACGACCATTATTAACTGAGGGTTCTTTAACATCCCAACATCGAGATATGGATATATAATTGTCAAACAATACCCGCGGTTCTAAATCCTCAAATTCTGCGTCAAACAAGCAACAGTAATATTTAAGACTGTCATTAAAATCTTTTTTACTTTTAATATCAATTAATTCGCCGCTACTCATAGGATATAACTCTGATACCATAACAGTTGGATAACTGCTTGTAAAATCATCGGACGACACATCAAATAAAATTTGTCCACTATAAAATGGATTAGCATGTGTAAACCCACCCTGGAAAGCACGTTTAGCTTGTTTGTACTCGTCAAGAGTTAATGTTAAATTTTGCATTAAGTCGTAATAATCACGACTTTTTCTGTACTTTCCTTTTTGATTACCGTAAAAACATTTCTTTCTGCAATACTGTCGTACATAACCAGTCTTAGTCATTGGTATTTTCGTGATACCACCATCCAATTGTATGCGCTCATATATGTATGCCATTACGATTTTTACATCATTAACGCAATACATTATTTCTTTTTTTGTTAATTTAGTCTTACTGTGTCGTAACAAAGAGTAATCTAAATCGCCAACAAGTTTTTGTATATTCACAATTGTTAAATTTTCAGCGAGTTTCGCTAAATTATATCCGCTTAAAAGATAACTGCATCTTAGCTCTATACCATAATCTAGCATTATCGCGTAGATTGGTTTACGATTGTCTATTGCAAAAACTTTTTGCCATACATAACGTCTACACAAAAATTGAAACTCGTATGACAAATTGTGAATATATATTACGAGTATTTTATCGTTCGATAATGATAAAAATTCATTTATAGTATTAAACACTTCTTCAAGTTCTTCCCATGTTCTACCAATGATAACAAGACCATTTAAACCTAAAGTCCATTCATACATTATCGCACATTTATTTCCATGTATATCAATAAAAGATGTAGTCTCAATGTCAAAAGAGCAAGGCGTATCGTAATATTTAATTTTTTTCTTGCTTCTTAGCTTCTCACCTGTCATAGACATTTCAAGTACAAATTTTATATCGGACGGCTTGAAAACCTTATTCAATCTCAAAAAATCTGGAAAGGTCATACTCATCCTCCCCTATTGATTGTTGATAAATTTCATCAATTCTTTTTTGTATTTCATTTACAATATCATCAATATTTGGATTGTCTATTGTGTTGCTGATTTCCTCAAATACATTATATTTTAGTAACTTATCACTAACAGTTCTGTCTACCTCTTTAAGACGTTCATATACTTTAAAAAATTTATCATATTGATTTTCCTTTATATCCACACCTAAATCTTTTAATTTATTTATAACATCTTTTCTAACTTTTTTAGCTCCTGTAATAGTACTTGTTTCCGATTCCAGAAATCCTTTTACACGTAAATACTCTTTTTTTAAATAATCAACATTTTTTCCTTTTACACTAAATTTACCCCCAGTTCTTTTGACATATTCAGTTGCAGGAGATGTGGTATTATGTTTTTCAAACCGTCTTAAACGTTTATTCGCTGTGGAACTTAAACGGCTTACGATTTTTGCTAACTCTTTACGAGATAACTTATTTAACTGTGCACCAGTAAATTTAAGTAGTTGACTAGTTGATTTTCCTTTTACGTTAATGTCATTCATCATTTAACCCCCTTAATAAATCGTATATCTCCATGCCATGTAAGATATACCACATTAAGATACGCATGTTATCATTTCGGCTATTTTCAAATGCAGAAATATTTTCTACAGAATACCCTAGTTCTTTTGCCACATCCACTTGGGTATATGATGTTTTTGTGCGCCTAAATTCTTGACAATTTAAGCCCACCCAAAACATTATGTTGTTTTTATCAATTTTCATATTTTCACCACCTTATTAAAAAGAGGGAACATTTTTTCATGTTCCCTCAAATGTTTCACGTGAAACATTAAACTACTTTAATCGTTGCCAGATTTAAAAATGTGTTTACATCCATTTCGGCTTTAATTGTTTCGTCATTACCTGTAAATTCGATTTCAACCACTTTACCAATTTTTTCATATCTTTTAGTAATATATTTCATAACTTCTTGTGCACTATTTCCACAAATATCATCATTAATAACATCAACTGTTTTTTTATCAGTCATATAAACAGTGACATTTACATTGTATTTCTTAAATGTGCGAGTAATCTTATTCATTTTAAAAACTCCTTAAATATCATAATTATAAAGACTGGAATCCTCATATGGGTTTTCAGATACATTGTAGTCTTTAATCCATAACGTTCTCGAAACGATTTCGCCACCATCCGTGTTTACTTTTTTCTCCTGTAAGTTCACTTTTTTCTTTTCTACCTCAATATTCATGGGGCATTCAAGTGGATTTGGCTTGAGGTCATCAGTAAATTTAACCTGTACTGTGATACTTTCATCAGAGTCTTTCTTTTTAAGCTGTGTGAGGTAGATGTAAAATGTCTTGTTCTCCTTACTTGTTCTTTTCTTTGCAAAAATTGTTAAAAACATATCTTATCCTTTCTCCCTCTATGGGGTGAGGGTTTTATGGTTTACCCACAACCAAATTTATTAAATTAAATAGGTGTCAATGTAGTTTAGTACATATTCCAAAGTACCTACAATTGTTTTAACGTAATCTTTGGAATCATAAATCAATTCACGGCATTTATAGATTTCGTAATAACGCTGTGTCTCATCATACGGTGTTATATCTTTGATAATGATAACATATCCATGATAATAGATTTTACCATATTTATTTTTTCTTAAACCTTCGTTAATACTTCTGTAAAGTTCAGTGGCAAAACCAACATTTTCAGGAGTGGTATCTGTGTGCTGTAATAAATTTTGTAAACGCTTTATCATTTCTTCTGTAGCGACCAAATCTCCATATTTAGTTTTGATTATCATTTCTATACCCCCTTTTATTTAACATCTACATATGTATAAATGCGACATGAATTTACGATTTCTCTAATTAAATCATAACGAGCACAAAACTTATCGCTTAATTCTTCATCATCACCACATATTATATTTTCTTTTTGATTATATGATTCCTCTAATTTATCCATTAATATCTCTAAAATTTGAGACTTAGTTAATTCAGAGTGAAACATCAAATCACCTCCTTTTTCTAAATGCTTTGTTTTACTGTTCCTTTAGCTGATATTATATTAACATTTATGTATATATTTTACAAGTCTTTTATTATATATATTATATAATATTACTATATATCTCATGTTTCACGTGAAACAATTGATTACAAAAGAAAAACCTCAAACCCCCAGTTTCC
>SAMEA104315433__coassemble_873_pt1 | contig 12864 bp, 4 predicted proteins | sample SAMEA104315433__metabat2_high_PE_016 | metagenome-assembled genome bin SAMEA104315433 (sample SAMEA104315433) | gut metagenome | biome: Monkey gut; feature: monkey-associated habitat; material: faeces | place: China | collected 2013
ACCAATGTTATTTGGTGCCTTATCAAGCACTGTACCTGGCTTGTTGAGTAAAGCACTATTTGCGATTTTTAAGAATCCATGTGTTCTCTTATTCTGGTTTAACCCATAATCACCAGAGTTCCTAGAATACCAAGCATACTTATCGGCAAGTTGAACAAAAGTTGCAGTTCCTACATATAATGTATCGCCACCAGACCACATATTGCTTCTAGTGATTTGAGGATATGTATAATTTCTAGAAGTAGACACACTCTCAGAAACATGAGCTCCAGTTAAATTTGTAGGATAGTCATTTTCTGGAACGATACGTGCGGCTAACCCCCACTCTGCTGATGTTGGCAGTCTAAACCCTGTGCTATTAGAATCATATATAGAAGCACCAGAAGTTGTAATGGAGGCTGCATATGTATTTGCAGCATCTATTGTCTTAATTTCGCCACTTGCATCAACATAAGCTGGAGTTAAAGCGACAAAGCCTTCTGTATTTTTATTCATTTCGTTATAGTATGCTGTAAATGCATTAGAGAGCACCATGCCCTGAGTAAACGACACATATGTAATAGGGGCAGATTTATCACCTAAAGCAAACAAATCACTATCACCTGTTGTGCCAGAGCCATAACTCACAGCATTTGCTGCACTTGTTGCAGTAACACCAGAGGGCAGACTAGTACCAGATGTAATTTCACTAGGTATCTCATAACCTTTAGAAGCAATGCCATTTTCAGGATCGCCTGCATTCCACTCCCTCAACACATCAACCATATAACCTGTGATTACTTGCTCACCTATTGCAAAATCTGTGGTCAACTCTACATCAGTAGAATCGTTATAGTCACCTGTTGTATACGGAGCTTTCAAGCCTTTTGCTATCACCTTAGCTTCTTTATAATAAGGGTAATTATCGAAATACCTTCTCAATTCTGCATTTTCATCACCAGGATATGCCTTACTCACATCAAACACGGCTGGGAAAAGAGTTCCGCCTTTTGAGATATCCTGGGTCTTCTCGTAAGAACCGTCGCTGTTCTTTGTCCAACCCCAAGCTTCTTCATCCACTTTCCAGATGGCATAGAGCTTTACCTTTTGCCCCTTATCGGAGTCTTTGATAGTAATTGTTATATTGCCAGTTGTTGCATCAATTTTTACTTCTTTACCGACTGTGTAATCTAGATTTAACACATCTGTGCTGACGGCACCGTTATCGCATTTCTTATTGAAGCCAGCAAGTTCATAGCCGTAGCGTGAAAGTCCACCTTCGATTACAGCTGTGGCAGTTTCACCTGATGTGATCATATGGTTGTTATCAGCGGATAGACCGAGTTCTGAACCATCAGCCTTCTTTGTGTAAGAAGCATTAATACTTCCCATTGAAAGCTCAGTGTTGCCATAGGAGGCAAGATCGTAGATCTCATAAGCAACATAGCCGTCTTTTTTAGCAATCTCGTACTTCATACCTTTTAGGTCGACGGTATAAGGAACCTGTAATCCTGCGGTTACAACTGAATTCTTTACGGTGCCTGCAGGAATTGTAAGAGTTGCAGGGGCAAACTTATTTTGTGTAGGAGTACCACTCACACTCACTGTAATGTAATATACATTTGCTGTTGTAGTTAAAGCATCTTTAAGTGTGTACGAAATACCATCAACTGCAGAACCACCGAACCACGAAGAAACATCAGTGCCAGCATCCAATGCAGTAAAAGCTGAAATACTTCCAGGTGATCTTAAAAGAATCTCAAACGGCTCAATTGCAGTACCAACAGTGCCAGAAACGATCTTGTTTGCATCACCTTCATATTCAAATTGGAAGCCATTATTTGAGCGAACTGCTAAACCATTGCTGTTTACAAGAAGTTCACCACCAGTAACATGCCCCTGCGGAATCACAAGACCAACATTCTGTGTATAACCTACTAGAGTGTTAAACGGCTTAATCCTTCCTGTTACGACCATAGAAGTCGATTTTGCATCAATATAATTCTTAACAGAGAAAGACACTCCTTGAATTAGAGGAGCAAACCAATTGGTGACATCATCACCTGGCTCAAAATCGTGAGCAAAATAAGTACCTTCGCCTTCAAGGTTAATAACATAATCTACTGTTACCTCCTGGCTGCCACTCATAGTAAGTGTAGCAACTTGTTTTCCATCAGTTGTTGCAGTTATTAAACCTACACTATCCGGAGATAACGACGACAAATACCCATAGCGATCACTCTCGCTTGCGATATTGAATCGAGCTGGCCCTTCAATGCGGATGTTTGATAGTTGGTTGTAGAGACAGACTGAAGGAATATCTATGATGATATTATCCATAGATGCACTAGATGGCAGATAATTCAGATCAGAGTTAGGATTTGGTTTAAATGTAAAAGTCGCTGTTTGAGATCTATCGTTAAATGAAACATCAACTCCAATCCCACTAGGAATATTGCTCACCCAAGTAGCATTATTAATAGTAGCACTATCATTCACTTTAAAACTTGCATTTTTTAGAGTGACCGTCATTGACTGAGAGTAAAACGGTCGCCCAACCTTTCCGATAATCACAGTGTTGCTCATAGTTGCAGAGCCGTTACCCTCATCACTGTTGAACGAACACGACAAGCCCATCACTATTAAAAATATGAGTAGAATGGATATAAGCCCACGAAAGGCATTTCTATTTTTCACAGTAATTCCTCCAAGATGCGAAAGTCTTCCTTTACTAAAAGGTCTTTTTCTTAGCAAAAGAGAGAACACACCTTAAGGGTAAGTTTATAACACTTCTTAAATTCTGTCAATATTTTATCGGCGATTATTTTTAAAAATGTCCGTTTATTCTTGTAATTTTTTAAATTTTGGCCTTTTTCTTGTAGAAAAGAAGCCGACTTCGTCCATATTCACGCTCAAGGACTCTAATGCAAAAATCATTTTCTTCACTCCAAAGCGGAATGTCTTCTGAGGGAATATGCACGACAAAATAGCCATCGTCCTTTAAGAAAGACGGATTTTTCTCAAAAAAGGCAAGTAGTTTTTCTTTACCGCTAAGCGGAAAGGGCGGATCTGCATATATTATATCATATGTAGAATGAACATCGCGATCTAAAAACTTAAAGGCATCATTCAAAAAGAGTTTGTATTCACAATCAAGAGAATCAAGCATCGAAAAGTTCTTTAGAATCACCGCCTTTTTGCCATAGTCTTTTTCAACCGCATGAAGAAGGCTAGCCCCACGAGAGGCGGCTTCAAGCGACAACAAGCCACTGCCAGAGAACAGATCCAAAAACGAAATGCCATTCAAATCCATTCGGCTTTGTAAAATAGAAAAGAGAGACTCTCGCATCCTGTCCATCGCAGGGCGAATAATCCCAGGCGGACAGATCACACGGCGATTTAGAAGCACTCCACCTGTAATTCTCATCTACTTTTAGTCTCCACGATTTCAGAACGTGCAGCCTCAAGGAGGTCTTTATCAGTCTCGATCGATGCAAAGCGAAGTGTACTCTCCCCACTCTGCTTCGTGCCAAGAATATCGCCCGTTCCCCTCAGCACCGCATCCTTTTCAGCCAAGACAAATCCGTCTGTGGTGTCTCGCATCGCCTTTAGTCGCTCTGCAGCCTGCACTGTAAGAGTCGGCGAGTACACCAAGAAGCACCAACTCTGCAAGGATGAACGCCCAACACGACCACGAAGTTGGTGGAGAGTCGCCAGACCAAAAATATCCGCATGCTCAATCACCATACAGGTTGCATTCGGATTATCAATTCCGACTTCAACCACACTCGTTGCGATTATGTACTTAAGCTTGCCTGAGTGAAAGTCGTTCAAAATTTTCACCTTATCCTCTTCGCTAACCTTTGAATGGATCACACCATATGGAATATCAGTATAAACTTTAGACAACTCCATTTCAAGATCATAAACATCGCGTAGCGTGTCAGTGTGGCTATCGATTCGTGGAGATACAAAATATGCCTGATGCCCGCGTTCAAACTCCAATGCAATCGCCTTGTACATCTCGCTTCGCTTGCTCTGGCTCACAAGATGTGTGATTATCGGTAAGCGTCCTGAGGGAAGCTCTGTAAGCGTGCTTATGTTCAAGCGACCGCACATCGCTTCTGAAAGAGATCGCGGAATCGGAGTTGCACTCATAGACAACACATTTATTTTAGGATTGTTTTTGTAAAAAGACTCCCTCTGCTCTACACCAAAGCGATGTTCCTCGTCTATAATCGCATAGGAAAGAGTTGGGGCAAATTCGACATCGTCACTCACTAGCGAATGAGTACCTAAAATTATATTATACTCGTTATTCTTGATTTTGTCAAGAACTTTTTTTCGCTCTTTAGCGGAAAGTCCTCCCTTGAACAAACCGACATTTACATCAGTATTCTCAAACAAGCGAGTAGCACTCTCGTAATGCTGCAAGGAAAGCAACTCAGTTGGCACCATAAACACAACTTGATTGCCTTTTAGCACCTCGTGATATGCTGTGATGAGTGCGACTACGGTTTTACCAGAGCCCACATCGCCCTGAAGTAAGCGCTTCATCGAAAAGGAGGCATCAAGGTCGGTGAGAATATCAGAGATGGCAGTTGTTTGCGAAGGAGTGAGAGCAAACGGCAAAGATTCGATAAAGGCTTTTTCTTTTTCGGATGGTTCGACCACTTTTAAGCCTTTCACACCTTCTCTGCCACCGAACAAGCCCTTTTCTAGAAGCAAGAAGTAAATTTCATTGAACGCAAGGGTACGACGAGCCTTTTCGATGTTCTCCATTTTATGCGGATTGTGCAATTCGTTTATCGCCGTTTTAATGTCAAACAAGCCGTATTTTTTATACAGATCGGAGGGAAGATCATTATCTATCTTTTCGGAATACAACTCTAAGGTTTTGCGAATTGCACTTCTAACAGAACTTTGTGTGAGCATCGCATTCAACGGATAGATCGGCAAGATTTCGCCAAAGCCAAAATGCTCGGCTTCCAGTGCTCCGTGCAGTTCAAACTGTGCGGCATCTACAACCGTGGTGTACTTTCGCTCAACCTTTGCACTCAAGTAATACTTTGCACCGATTCGCACATACCGCGACATAAAGTTGCGATTAAAACAAAGCAGGTTTATCGTATTTTCAATGAATGTCTTCTGTTCATACGGCTGAATGTTGCACTCTTTCATAGTGATTTTTAAAATCGGCTTGTCAGGAGGTCCAAAATAACTCATATTTACAACTTCTGCAAAAGTGTTAATCTGCCCTTTCTTTGTGACTTCGTATGCACGATGAAGGCGACTCCTATCATCGTAGAGCCGTGGGCGATACAAGAGCAAATCACTCACAGTCTCTATGCCTTCGTTCAAGAAACCTTCTAAAGTCTTTGGTTTAATATACGAAAGTGTCTTAATATTTATTCCTAATCTATATAAACTTGCCATTATGTCCACCAAACCGTTTCAACAGCCTTGCATTCGCTGATAGATGAAAATGCATCGTCTGCATCTCCTACGAAATACTTTTCTCCAACCTTAACTCGCATTTTTTTCTCTCCGTCTTGTATGTGCATTATTATTGGATAACCGCCATGAAATAGAAGCAATGTGTCTTTAAGCGATGTGAGTGTATCGCGGTTTAGGTTTTCCATACTCAAGCGAATGTTCATGCTCTGCTTTGTGCGATGCAGTAATTCCTTCGGTACACACACTCGCTCAAGGAGCAAGGCTTCATCACCTGGCTTGGTGCTTTTTCTCACGACGATCCCCATCACTTCTCCAGGGTGCAAGGAGTTTTTGTAGTTTCGCCAAGCATCGCCCCAAGCTAAAATGTCGGTACGAGCCGAATAATCACTCACCACCACTCTGGCATACTCCTGCCCTTTCTTAGACAACTTAGACACAACATCCTCAATCATAACGATTAGGTTTATATCCTGCCCCTCTGGAAAATTTTGCTTTTTATCTAAAGCATAAAGCACCGATGAGGCAATTTCTTTTTTGTATTCATCTAAAGGGTGACCTGAAAGATAACAGCCGATCGATTCTTTTTCCTTTTCAAGAAGCTCCGACTTTGTGTACTCTTCAAACTTCTCAAACTGGAAGTCAAATGGGCTCTCTTCTTCGCTATTTCCTTCGCCAAACAAGCCCATTTGCCCAACTTTCTTGTCTTTCAAATCGCGGCCTGCCGCTGCGATTGCCTTATCAAGGTTGAGCGTCAATTCCCTTCTGTTTGGATAGAGCGAATCGAAGGCTCCTGCATTTATCATTGTAGTAATCGCAGCAGAATTCACAACACCAGCCTCGCCCATTCTCACCAAGAAGTCCATAACATTTTTGAACGGTCCGTTCTTCTCACGCTCTAGAATTATTCGCTCTGCCGCAATCGCCCCCATTCCTTTCAAGCCTTCAAGACCGTAAAGAATCTCGTTTCCAGATGGGGTAAAAGTCATATACGATCGGTTTATATCTGGGGCGACAATCTTGATCTTCTGCTCGCTTGCAAGGTTCAAATACTCCTTGTATTTGTCTGAATCAGAGCCTTGGGCCTCCATAAGTAAGAGAGATGCCATAAATTCAACAGGATAGTTGGCTTTAAGATAGCCCGTCTGGTATGCCAAAAAGGCATAGCCCACGGCATGGCTCTTATTAAAACCGTAGCCTGCGAACGGCTCTAGCAACTCAAAAAGAGAAGCTGCATTTTCCTTCGTTTTACCGTTGTTTACAGAAGCTGCAATAAACTTTTCCTTTTCAACAGGCAAAAGCTCTTTTTTCTTCTTACCCATGATTTTACGAAGATTATCTGCGGCTCCCATACTGTAGCCTGCAAAGATTCTGGCAGCATTCATAACTTGCTCTTGGTAAACGATCACACCGAAGGTCTCTTCGAGCAACTCTTTCAATTCGTCAAATGGGTATTTTATACTTTCAGGATGCTTTTTATTCTCAATGTATGTTGGTATGTTATCCATAGGGCCTGGGCGGTACAAGGCATTGAGAGCCGCAAGCTCTGCAATATTCTCAGGCTTGCTGAGCTTTAAAGTACGCCTCATTCCGCCACTTTCAAACTGGAATACCCCTTGGCTCTCGCCTTCTGCAAACAGTTCAAAGGTCTTTTTGTCATCTTCTGGAATTTTCTCAAGTTCAAACTGCGGATTTTTTCGCTTTATAAACTCAACAGTGTGATTGATAAGCGTGAGCGTCTTTAGCCCTAAGAAGTCCATCTTAACAAGCCCGCACTCCTCAATCTGCGTCATTTCAAACTGAGATGCAACCGTACCTTTTTTCGGATCTTTATATAACGGAACGAAACTACTTAAGCCTCCAAGTGCAATCACCACACCAGCAGCATGAAGCCCAATCTGCCTAACCATTCCTTCAATACGGGGGATGATGTCTGCCATTTTTGCATAGATTCCACCACGAGAGATATACGAATTGATCTTTTCATTCGGCGGAATCACAGCCCCTTCCTTCGTGGTGCCACCGTGAATCACCCATTCCCAAGGACCGTTGAAATCCTTTGAAATCGAATCGGTCATATCGTTGGCCTCAGAGAGCGGAATATCAAGCACTCGACAAACATCCTTAATACAGTTTTTTACCTTAAGTGTGCCAAAGGTACAAATCTGACCTACATTATTCTCACCATACTTTTTCGTTACATATTCAATAGTTCGTTCTCGATTGTCCGTGCAGAAGTCGATATCAAAATCAGGCATGCTGATTCGCTCTGGATTCAAGAAGCGTTCGAACAGCAAACCGTACTTAATTGGGTCGATGTCTGTAATGCGAAGGGCATAAGCCACAAGCGAGCCTGCACCACTTCCGCGCCCTGGCCCCACACTAACACCGTTGTTTTTCGACCAGTTTACATAGTCAGACACGATGAGGTAATAGCCTGAGAAGTTCATAGAGATTATAACATTGAGTTCGTAATCAAGACGCTTTTGCAATTCGTCGGTAACAACATCGTAGCGTTTTTTTAAGCCTTCGTTTGCAAGAAAAGCCAAGAGTCCAGCCTCTCGTATCCACTCCTTGCCAATCGTACCAAGGCGGTTTCTATCCTTCTCATCGTTCTCGTTCTTAAGGGCGAAGTTCAACTTTTCAAGATAGGTGTTGTCCCACTCCGTCCCTTCTTCAATAATAAAGTGCGGTGGCAAGGGACCTGGCAAATACAATTCTAGGTTGCAGAGTTCACTAACTTTGAGTGTGTTAGATATTGCCTCTGGTACATCTGCAAAAAGGGATGCCATCTCATCGCCAGACTTAAAATAAAGCTCATCCGACTCCATCTTAAGGCGATTTGGGTCGTTCACCGTTTTGCCCATACCGATACACATCAGTGCATCCTGAGCCTCGGCATCATCCTTGTTCACATAGTGACAGTCGTTAGTTGCAACAAGCGGAATATCTAGCGAGGTTGCCAAATCAATCAAGTGCGGTAAAACTTCAATCTCGCTTGCAATGCCGTGGTTTTGAATCTCGATGAAGTAGTTGCCCTTGCCGTAAAGGTTCTCATACCAGAGTGCGGCTTCTTTTGCACCTTCGTAGTTCTTTTCAAGTAGTAGCCGCGGAATCTCGCCTGAAATACAGGCAGAAAGACAAACCAAACCTTCGTGGTACTGCTCTAAGGTTTTTTTATCAATTCGTGGTTTTGTATAAAATCCATCCACATAAGCTATGGAAGCCATTTTGATCAGGTTTTTATAACCAACGTTGTCTTTCGCAAGTAGAATTAAATGGTTTCGCCTTTTGTTCTCCTCGGTTTTAACACTCAAATCGCCCTCTGAAACATAAAATTCGCAACCTATAATCGGCTTTATGCCATTAGCACGGCAAGTCTTGTAAAACTCAATCACACCAAACATCGCACCGTGATCAGTGATCGCAAGCGAAGTCATACCGTACTCTTTTGCTTTTTTAACATAGTCTGATATTCTACCACAACCATCTAGAAGCGAATAATCTGTGTGTAAATGTAAATGAACAAAATCAACCATTAAACGAAATACCTCAAATTAGGGATTAGTAAAACTAGCCCACCACTCAAGTGGGCCTTTACAATCATCAAGATTGTGTGTTTTACTTACATCAAATCTTTTGGACGACGAGCAGTGTTGCCTGTCTTCTGGCAAAATGCTACATGGCGTAAACGTCCATTTTCAAAAACTGACTTCATTCCGATGGTGCCACCCCAACGGCTTGTGAGAACTTTTGCACCTTCACGGCGAGCGTTCTTGGATATTGTCCCAGTTGCCATAATTTTCTCCTTCTCTATCATTATAAGATATCTTGCTAGTTTCTGTCAACTATTTTCTAACAGAAATTCTTACAATTTCTTAAATTGCACGAAAGTCCCTAGAATCTTGGGCGATATTTGAAAAGTCAGCGGCAAAGCACTAGGTAATACACAAAGTATGACCGTCGTTTGCTTTGCCGCTTCAACTTTCCAAATCTCATCCCAATCTTCGTCGGGGGCTAGGTTATGCATCTTACGAGATGTCTTTCTTTTCTGCTGACAAGATCCGACGGAGCTAGGTTGTGCTTCTTATGAGATATCTTCTTTTTAATTTTGCTTATGCAAAATTTTATGCAAACTTATTCTTGAAGAGTTCTTTTTTTTTCCTACCACCTGGCTCGGTGCGACGGAGATCTTGATGGATTTCGTGAAGTTGAAGCACAAAAGCAAGCGACGGTCGTACTTTGTGTACGACCTAGCGCTTTTGTGCTGACTTCGCGAAAGACACAAGAGATCCTAGCACCATCAATACATGTTGTGACCTATATATATAGGACTCTTCCCTTTCCTGAATGGTCCAGTTTCATCCCTTGCCCACACCCATACCTTGTTGCCACCAAGGTCGATGACTGGGACACGGAAGTCGATACCTACATAGCCCTTGTTTGTTCCGTGGCGCTGCTTGAACAAGCTACAACTGCCGTAAGAACACTTATTCTTCTTAAAGATCACAACTTGGAACGACTTTAAGGCAAGCTCTGCACCTGCATTGGTAATAATACCATAGTTATAGGCAACATCAGAACCGTTGGGCCATGAGTGGTTCTTGATATAGTATGCTGAGGAACCGAAGGTGTGTACCCACAATTCCATCATATAAGGAATATGCATACCAGTATCAGTTGACATTATAGATTCCCATTCAGAACGCGGAGTTACATATATTTCAGGAAGGTCGTTCCAATAAGCATAGTTTTCTTCTCCCCATCTATAAGATGGAACAGTACCTGCCACATTTCCATCTCCATCCTGACCATTGCCAATATAACTCATAGTCCAAGGACGATGCCAGCGATACTGACCTTCCTGCATTGCGTTAGAATCGTTCACAAGATATCCGTAAGACTGATAGCGTGCAAAATATCCATACTGACGACCTGTAGTATGTCCAATTTGAGCAATGTTATCAAATGTGAACAAGAATGAGTACGGCTTTTTCATATCGCCAATATCACGCCTAAACGGAGTAAGCGTAAGTGCCGTTGCCCTATCTTTCGTATTTGTAACTGCACCATACCACCAGAAAACGAAGTCCTTAAATTTATCCGGATTATGCAGAAGACCAAGTCCTCTACTTGGGTATTTACCTTCAATTACATAGATGTAGCGATTCAACTTCGGCTGAGTATAGTTCTTAAACTTCATCGTGCCGCCCTTCACATCAACACCGACAGGGGCAGAAGCATAGATGAGTGCCATTTCAGGAATGGTAATTGTGTATGCCTTTGCAGTGTCATAGATAGTAGCCGTAGCCTGGCTTGTCGACATACGAATGGTGATCTGCTTATCTCCGCTCTTTACGGCATTGAGTACCTTGTAGGTGACATTGCCAGTAAGAATGGTGTTAAACCAAGATGAGACATTGTACCCCTTTGATATTGCGATAAAGCCAGGACCACCTGTAATCTCTATCGTAAAGTCTTGATAGAAATCATTGTTCCTATACTTATCGATCGTGATTGCACTGCCAACAATCGAAGCTCTCTGATCAATCTCCCTATAGAGAGAACCTTTAGTGTCGACCGTGAGTGCTTCAGAGTAGTTATACAAGGCACTGCTTGGGATGGTGATGTTGATGCTACCACTGTATGTTGCAGTTGGTGTACCGTATAGAGCGATTGTCGCAGCATTGTCTCTCTTAGCAACCGCCTTTTGCAGAACATAATTATAGCCGTCTTTTTTAGATGAGCCAAACCAGGAAGATACATCTGTAGCGATCTGCATCTCATCAAAAGTTGTATTCTGTAAGATAACAGTAAATATAAAGGCATTCTGAATTCCTGTCTCTACTCCTTTACCATTAAACACTACAACTTGCTCTGGGATAGAGGCTGAAACTGTTGTAGAATCACTTATATCATACTTCAACCCTTTAAGTGTGAAAATCGAAGCATCAGCCACATCAGGAGAAATATTAGCAAGTGCACTTGCTGGAATCGTAATCGTAGCATCAGATGTATGAGTTTCAGCAAGTGGTGTCCCTTGCGGTTCAACAGTGATAGTACTATTCAAAACAGATTTGACAACAAAATTAACTCCATCAAGCTCTGAGAACCAAGTGGATATATCCGTATTCAATAATTTCTCATTAAAATACATTCCGCTTGAGAATGTTAAAAAAATGTTACTGTTTTTAAGCTTCTTGTTGGTATATCCTACAACAGAACCATTGAAAGAAGCACCAAAAGTCTTGATTTCCGAAGTGCTTCCCTTCGTTCCCACTGCAAGTTCCTCACCAATATTATTCAGATTTGCAGGGATCGTAGCTTCAACTGCTTTAGAAGGAGAAACTTTCGTCACACTTCCAGAAATATCAAGAGTAATACTCGTATTATCATCACTAATAGATGTTACTATTGCAGTTATTCCTTCAGGAAAATTAAACCAATCAGTTATATCAAAACCTACACCAACCCCCTTAAACTCTGCATTTACTAAAGTTATTGTAAGTTTAGTAGATTCTATACTCTGATATATATATGATTTAATCTCCAGTGGCTTATCGAATAATGCACGATACTGTTTACTTCCTGATGTAATAATACCAGGTACGATATCAGAAGCGGAAATCTTTCTCGTTTTAACATCTAAACTATTTACATATGGATCAGAAGGAGTTACTTTAAGATACTGAGGTAAAGAAAAATCATATTTTGGAGACAACGATCTACAATCTGGGTTATACCCCAAAGCATTTGCAACATTACCACTCTTGCGAGAATTATCCTTAAAATCATACCACGAATAAGTTGGTGCATAACCATAATCACCATAATGATTATAACTACTCGGATACAACAAAGTTGTTCTCAACCACAATTCAAAGGAAGTTACAGTATCCGGAAGACGCAAGTTATTAACAACACTCTGATAACTTGCAACTTGAGGTCTGAAGCCTATGTAAAATATTGAATTTCGGGTTTGACCCGTATAGCTTGATAACACCAAACTTGTTCCCTTATAACCGCTATCATAAAGATCACCCAATCTCAAGGTATAATGCGAAATCGCAGAAGTATAAAGCTGTCCAGCCAAACTTGAACTTGAGGATGAAGGGGCGTGCGCTAAATCAGCATATTCCAAAGGAAGAGAGAGATAATCTTTTTCAGGATCAAAATTATCTCGAGGATCCTTAAAGATCATAGTGTCGTTTGCATATATATTCCCAGCTCCAAGGCTTCTCCATGTATCATAAAATCCTGCGTCATAAGAAAATCTTTGCTTAGTCCAAATAAATTCATGATGGTAGCGAGATATTCCATAATCTCCATTTATAAAAACAGGGATAAAATCTGGATACATACGAATAACTTCATTTCCAACATCACTTACTCTAACACGAACAGGATTAGTTTGTGTGAAATTTGTATCCA
>SAMEA104315433__coassemble_912_pt1 | contig 12464 bp, 8 predicted proteins | sample SAMEA104315433__metabat2_high_PE_016 | metagenome-assembled genome bin SAMEA104315433 (sample SAMEA104315433) | gut metagenome | biome: Monkey gut; feature: monkey-associated habitat; material: faeces | place: China | collected 2013
TGAGGATGCCTTGATTAAACCAGGTCAGTCGGTCAATACAAACCTTGGTGATAAACTACGAGTTACGGTCATAGCGACAGGCTTTCGCCCTCATGTTTCTGTGCTTGATGCGCAGATTGCAGAGATGCGACACCGCGGTAGTTATGTGAACACCTCGCTTGAAACCGATAGCGACGGCATTAAAATTGTTCGCCATTGGCAGGAGTTTTGTCCACCGATTCCAGACAATATCGATGTAAACGATTATTCAATTCCAACTATTTTAAGGCTCACAAAGAAGGTTTGATGTAGCAATGAATAGTGAAAACGAAAAACTTCTAAAGAATTTTTCCACTTATATAAGTGTGGAAAGGCGCCTCTCTCCAAAAACGAGAGAGGTGTATTTACCCATTGTAGAAAAATTCTTGACTTATATGGAAATTAATAATTTTGATATAAAAACGATAGAAGTTGATCAGATTGAAGAATTTGTGCTTAACGAGAAAATCGAGCCTCGTACTCGTGCAAAATATCTCTCTGCACTGCGGTCGTTTTTTAAATTCGTCTCGTCTCGCGGTATTCGTGAAGATAATCCTACAGAACTTTTTGTAGAGACGAAGATAAAACCAAGGCTTCCTGAGGTACATACAGTTGATGAAATAGAACAGTTGATATCGCTTATTTCTGAAAACGATGTCTACGGTATACGCGATAGGGCTATATTTGAACTTATCTATTCGGCGGCACTGCGTGTTAGTGAGCTTGTCAATTTGAAACTCAGTGATTATTTTGAAGAAGAGGGAATGCTCCGAATTGAAGAGTCGAAGCGAGGTAAGAGCCGTTTAGTGCCAGTTGGAAGCCGAGCGATTGCATTTATAAAAGAGTATTTGCTATCATCTCGCTCTTATCTTCTTGGTGGTAAACAGAGCGATTATATGTTTATCTCACGCTTGGGGGATAAGATGACGCGGCAAGAAGTTTGGCTTCGCCTCTCTGAATATTCTCGTGAAAGTGGCATACATTTTACGGTGCATTCGCTGCGACATAGTTATGCGACTCATATTTTACAGAACGGTGGCAATTTAGTTGCACTTAAGGAGTTGCTCGGCCACAGTGATTTAAGGACAACGGTGGTTTATACTCACCTAGATACAGCAAATTTAAAAAAAGAATTTTTTGAGCATAAGGGGAAAATAGGGGATAAAGATGTTTAAGACAGTAGATTTAAAATCAAGCCTTGCTTCAAACGAAGAGAAGGTGTTGAAGTTTTGGCAGAAGAACGATATATTCCATCGTTCAATAGAAGAGAGAAGCACTGATAACGAATTTGTGTTTTATGATGGGCCTCCGTTTGCAACAGGTCTTCCACACTACGGTCATTTTGTGCCAGGTACAATCAAAGATGTAGTGCCACGCTACCAGACGATGAAGGGTAAAAGAGTGGAGCGTCGCTTCGGTTGGGATTGCCACGGTCTTCCTGTTGAGAATGAGATGAAGAAGATCCTTGGCATTTCTTCTCACAAGGAAATTGAAGAATTCGGTGTTGATAAATATAACGAAGAGTGCCGAAAGATTGTGCTTCGCTATACATCCGAGTGGCGAGAGCAGATCACTCGTATGGGACGCTGGGTTGATTTTGACAACGACTATAAAACGATGGATACAAAGTATATGGAATCCATCTGGTGGGTGTTCAAAACTCTTTACGACAAAGGCTTGATTTACGAAGGCTATAACATTTTGCCATACAGTCCGCTTTTAGGCTCTCCACTTTCTAACTTTGAGCTAAATGTCGGTGGCTATAAAGATGTTAACGATCCTGCTATTACGATTCGCTTTAAGGTTGTGGGCGAGGACAACACTTACTTCCTTGCTTGGACTACAACTCCTTGGACACTGCCGTCAAACCTTGCTCTCTGCCTTGGCCCTGAGCTTGATTATGTAAAACTCCGTGATAAATCCACAGGTGATTTTTATTATCTTGGTGTATCTAGAATCTCGTCTTATTTTAAATCAGAAGATGAGTACGAGATTGTAGAACACTATAAAGGTCGTGATCTTGAAGGTAAACACTATGAACCGCTATTCCCATATTTTGCCGATTTGAAAGAAAAGGGTGCATTTGTAACGGTGTGTGGAAATCATGTAACTGACACAGACGGAACTGGTATTGTTCACACTGCTCCAGGTTTTGGTGAAGACGACTACAAAGTTTTGCAAGGGACTGGAATTCCCACCGTCTGTCCAATCGACGATGTCTGTGCCTTTACAAGCGAAGTGAAAGATTATGAGGGTCGCTTTGTAAAAGACTGCGACAAGGATATAATTGCTCGCCTCAAGAGCGAGGGCAAGCTTGTAAAGCGAGAGACAATTCTCCATGCCTATCCGTTCTGCTACAGAACAGGTGCTCCGATAATCTACAGGGCAATGAAATGCTGGTTTGTCGATGTTCCAAAAATCCGCGATAGAATGGTTGCTAACAACGAAAAGGTGAATTGGATTCCGTCTCACTTAAAGCACGGTCGCTTTGGAAAGTGGCTTGAAGGTGCAAGGGAATGGGCAATTTCAAGAAACCGATTCTGGGGAAATCCAATTCCAGTTTGGAAGTCAGATAGCGGTAAATATATCGAAGTCATAGGTTCTATCAAAGAACTTGAAGAAAAGAGTGGCACAAAGATCACCGATTTGCACAAGCATTTTGTTGATAAACTCACTTGGAAGGCACCAGATGGTAGCACAATGCGACGAGTTGAGGATGTGCTTGACTGTTGGTTTGAATCTGGCAGTATGCCATATGCTCAAGTTCATTATCCGTTTGAAAACAAGGAGCGTTTTGAAAAGAACTATCCTGCTAACTTTATCTGCGAGGGGCTTGACCAAACTCGTGGCTGGTTCTATTCGCTCCATGTTATCGCATCGGCTCTATTTGATGCCCCATCGTTTTTAAACTGTGTTACAAATGGTATAGTTCTCAACGAAGAAGGCAAGAAGATGTCAAAGAGCCTTCGCAACTTTACTCCGCCGATGGAGGTTGTGAATAAGTACGGAGCCGATGCCTTGCGCTTTGCTCTTATGAACAGTGCCGTTGTGAGAGCAGAAGATTTGAAGTTCTCTGAAGAAACTGTGAAGGAAGCCATTAAATCGTTCTTGCTTCCGATTAAAAATGCCTACTCGTTCTTTGCAACTTATGCAAATATAGACAAGTGGAAGAAGCCTGAAAACGAAGATGCGATCCCTGAAAATCTCACAAACGAACTTGATTTGTGGCTTATCAGCATCACCGAAAAACTGATCAAAGATATGACAGAAGAACTCGATGCCTATCATCTTGATAGTGCCGCATCGCTCTTAGTTTCATATGTGGATTCGCTTAACAACTGGTATATTAGGCGCTCACGCCGTCGCTTCTGGAAGAGTGAAAATGACAGCGATAAGAAAAACGCTTATGCATCGCTTTATTATGCTCTTGTCACATTCACAAAGCTTGCCGCTCCATTTGTTCCGTTTATAACAGAAGAGATATATCAGAACTTAAAGAGCAAAAAAGGCTACGACAGTGTACATCTCTCATTCTATCCAGTTTACGATGAGTCAAAGCGTAATTATGAGATCGAAAATGAGATGAAAATGGCAGAGGATGTTGTGATTCTTGCTCGTCGTATTCGATCAAATGCAAATATTAAGAATCGACAGCCACTGGAAAAGGCCTTTTTGGTTTCACGAAATAAAGAAAGCCTTGCTGTGTTGAAAAAGATGGGAACGGTCATTAAAGAAGAGCTCAATGTTCATTCGCTGGAGTTCTCAGAAGACGAGTCTGCCCTTGTTTCGTATACGGCAAAGGCGAACTTCAAGACTTTAGGCAAGCGCCTTGGTAGCAATATGAAAAAGGCGGCAACTATCATTGAAGCATTTACGAGCGATGAAATCAAGCATATTCTTGAAGGAAATGCCTATACTCTCAAGTTTGATGATGTAAATGAGGCTATTACAGCAGATGATTTGGTAGTATCGCGTCACGAAAAAGAGGGGACAGTGCTACTCTCTGATGGCGATCTTTCTCTTGCACTCGATATTGAGATTACTCCGTCTCTTGAGAAGGAAGGCAATGTTCGAGATCTTGTGAGAGAGATTCAGAATTTGAGAAAGGCATCTGGCTTTGATGTGAGCGATCATATCAGTATGACTCTTGAGAAAAATGCTATAACTTCGCTTTTTGATAGCAAGGATAAGGCATACATTAAAAAAGAGACACTCGCTGATAAACTCTCTTTCTCTGAAAATCCAAAAAATGCATCAGAGATTACAATTGCTGATACACAACTTAAGGTATGTATAAAAAAATTGCAAGGTTAATTTTATGTGTGCTACTTCTCCTAGTTTTGAGTTGTAGCACATTTTCGCCTTTTATGCGAAATAGGAATTATTCAACTCTCCCATTAGTTTTTGATAAAGACAACACAACAGTTGTTATTGTGTCCTTAAGAGACGAAAAAATACGCTTTTTTGTTTTATCCTATTTTAGAGAGGCGGAAGAATTTATAAAGCGAAGCGATTTTTTAACAGTCGCATTTTTTGAAGATGGAACCATAATGGGGGCTTTTGAAGGCTATTATCCTATCGATGGGGTTCGGCTTGCATCTGGGAAAAATACAATTGACTATAGTGGTTTCAATGTGTATTCGCCAGACGGTGGCATCGTTGCTTTTACAACAGGCGATGTCAAAGCTTCTAAAGAGTTGATGTTTGAGAACCGAGTCGAAAAAACCTCAAGTGCTGATATTGAAAAGTATTATGCTTATCCTTTGAGCATATATGGAACTCCCACAGAAGCCTTTAATCTATGGTTTGCTTCCTTGCTAGGTTTTGATAAAACTTATATGGATTTTAATAAAATTGATATAAGTTTTAGTTTTGTAGAAAGTCTTTCAAATATTTCTAATGAAATTGAACTTTTGATAAACGGAAGCCTTGATTTTAATAAAGACGAGGATGCTATAAAATTTGCAAGGGGAATAAAAGCCTCTCTTGTGGGACAATACCGACAAAAAAGGCTTTCGTTTGATGTAAAGATGCTTGATAAAAAATTAGCCCAGACTAACTCTCATCTAGACTTTTTTGGATTTCCGTATTATTTTTCTTATAACCTTTTAGAATACCAAGAGTAAATATTACACTAATCGCGGTTCCGATAATCCAGCCGATTGGCCAAGAGAGCCAAATTCCTGTTGAGCCGAGTGCAGTTTTTGCAAGCACTATTGCAAGTGAAACACGTAGAAGTAGGTCTAGGAATGTTGTTGTCATAAATCGCTTCATATGTTCAGTGCCACGTAGCACAGAGTCTGAAATAATCTTAATCGAAACGATGTAGAAGAACGGCGAGAGTATTCGTAAAATCTCGCGACCTGTTTTTAGTGCATCAGTTGCACTTTCTTCAAGGAATATGTAGAGCAGTAGATTTGGGAAAAAGAAGTAAATGATTGTGATTGGTATTGAGATTAGCAAGGTGATTAAAAGACCAGCTTTGTACCCTTCACCAATTCTGTGATATTTGATGGCACCGAGATTTTGAGCGGTGTAGTTAGACACTCCGTTCCCGAGTGTCATGTAAGCACTTGTAACCATAGTGCAGAGTTTGATTGCGGCACTGTAGCCAGCGATTACCGAAGTTCCAAAGCCGTTGATTACGCTTTGCACTATGATATTGCCTATTGATACAAAGCTCTGCTGAAGGATTGAAGGTACTGCGATTTTGCCGATGTGAGAAAGAATTGGAAATGAAAACAATTTTTTCTGTTCGTGTTCTTGAATTGGCAAACTTCGCATTCGTTTTATAACTACGGCAAGAGAGAGAAGTGCACTGATTCCTTGGCATATGAATGTGGCCCATGCAACCCCTGCAATTCCCATATGGAAACTCACGACAAATACAATGTCTAGGATTATGTTTGCGGTTGATGAGGTTGCAAGGAATATAAATGTCGTTTTAGAATCGCCGAGAGAAGAAAAGATACCAGAAGCGATGTTGTAGGCAAACATAAAGGGCAAGCCCCAAATATAGATGTCGAGGTACAATTTTGATGCTTCAAGTATTGCATCTGGTGTATTGATTAAATGCAATAGTGGAGTGGTGAAAATAAGTCCGAGTATCATTAAAATCGCACAGATTGCAAGTCCTGCTATAAATGTAGTGTATACTGCGGTTCTAAGGCGATTGTATTCCTTTGAGCCGAACAGAAGAGCAATAACAACTGATGAGCCAATATTGCAACCTATACTGATTGCGATGAATATCATCGTTATCTCATAGCTATTGCCGACGGCTGCGAGGGCATCTGCTGAGATGAACTTGCCTGCAACAAAACTATCGGCAAGGTTGTAGAGTTGCTGAAATATCACTGATAAAAACAAGGGCAAGCAGAATTTCCACAGCACTGGAAAAGGCTTTCCCACGGTTAGATCTTTTGTCATATCTTTTTCACCTATAATCCAAACCCTTATTTTACCCCTAAACCTATTTTCTTGCAAGAGTTTAGCCAATTTTATTACAGCCCCTCAAATTTCTGCACAATTCTCCATAAAAATATTTGCATAGAGAATTAGGCAATTTTGCAAAGCAAAATTAAAAAAAGATGTTTAGTAATTGCAGGATATTTCGGTAGATTTGGATTATTATCAATTGGCACTCTTAGTACGCGACGGGAATCTTGATGGATTTCGCGAAGTTGAAGCCCCCAAGCAAGCGACGGTCATACTTTTTGTATTACCTAGCGCTTGGGGGGCTGACTTCGCGAAAGGCGCAAGAGATCCTAGCGACTTTCGTGCAGTGTAGGAAAAGAAAAATTTCGCTTTTAGCAAAAAAACAAGCAAAAAACCTTGCGTTTTTTGCGAAAACATAGTAAAATACCATCAGTCTATGGTAACCAGATTAAGATTAACTGGTGAGAGTATAGGAGAAAAAAGTAATGGACGATTCAAAAAAATCTTTTAGTGCTGCTAAAAGAGTGTCAGATTTTGGTTCACGCGGTTCACGCCGTGTAGTTAGAAGTGGTCGTATCCCATGCGTGGTTTATGGTCAGAGCGAGCCTGTGCATTTCACAATCGATGCTCGTGAGTTTGCAAACAAGCGCAGATATCTCACGATGAGTACGATTTTGAACATCGACTTGGACGGTAAGGTGATCAATGCATTCGTTAAGGAAGTGCAGGAAGACTTACTTACCGATAAGGTTCAACACATTGACTTCTATGAAGTTGTACGTGGCAAGATGTTGCAGACGAAGGTTAAGATCGTGCTTGAAGGAACTCCAACAGGTGTTAGATCAGGCGGTGTGCTTGAGCATGTGCTTTACGAAGCTGAAGTTGAGTGTTTCCCACGAAACCTTCCAGATAGCATTCGTGTTAATGTTGAGAAACTCGATGTTAACGAGACACTTCTTGTTAGAGATCTTCCAGTTTATGAAGGTGTTAAGTATCTTGATGATCCTGAAGCAACGGTTGCAACGATTAAGTTTGTTAAGGAAGATAAGCCTGAAAGCACAGAAGAAGTGGCAACAGATGCTACTGCCACAGCAACTCCAGATGCAGCAGCAGAAGGTGCAAAGAAATGATTTTAGTTCTAGGATTGGGCAATCCTGGAAAGAAGTACGAGAAAAGCCGGCACAATGTCGGCTTTTCTGTTATTGACGAAACTCTAAAACAGTTAAACTTAAATTCAACTCTCGATGCAAAAAAAAGTATGGAAAAGGCTACCACGGTTATAAATGGGGAGAAAGTGATGTTTGTAAAGCCTCTCACTTTTATGAATGCCTCTGGCGATATTTTTCCGTATTTTCGAAACGAAGAGATATCAAAAGTGATTGTATGTGTAGACAATATGGATTTGGATGCGGGCAAAGCTCGGTTCAAGTATCAAGGTTCGTCTGCAGGTCACAATGGGCTTAAGAGCATAATCGCACATTTTGGAAATAATTTCTATCGTTTATATATCGGTGTTGGTCGCCCAAATACAGAAGTTTGTGATTATGTGCTTGCTAAAATCACTGGGGATGATAGGGTCAAGGTTGACGAAGCGGTGGAGCGTTCGTCTAAGGCTCTTCTTGGCTTTTTAGAAAATGGCGATATGGAGAAAATGCAACGTGAGTTGTCGGTTTGAAGAGCAAGTTAGTGCTTTCTTTAAAAAATATCATCTTTCTGCAAACGACAATTTTGTGGTTGCTTTTTCAGGCGGTGCCGATTCTCTTTCGCTTCTCATCGCTCTTTTTAAACTCGGCTTCAAAAACATCGAAGCGGTTTATGTAAATCACAATTTGAGAAGTAATGCGGAGCTCGAAAGAGAGATAAAGTTGAACACAGTGAATGCAGAAAAACTTAATTTTCCATTAAAATTTTTTGAAATAGAAAAGGGGCTTATTTTAAGAAATGCCACTAAAAACAATGTCGGCATTGAGGCTGAGGCTAGAAGTCAGCGCCTGTCTATTCTAGAAAATGAGGCAAAAAAGTTTAATAATGCTTATATTCTCACAGGTCACAATAGAAACGATGCTGATGAGTGGGAGATAATATCGTTTTTTCGCGGTAATTTATCCGTTCAATCGATGAAAGAGAAGCGCGACAATTATTTACGCCCACTTTTGAATATTACACATAAGGAAGCGATTGAATACTGCCGCGCTAAAGGGTTTGAGTATTCAGAAGATTCTACAAACAGCGAAAATGAACACTTACGCAACAAAGTTAGGAATATTTTGATTCCGAAAATAAGCGAGGTGTTCCCATCGTTTGAAAAGTCGTTTTCCATTCGTCGCCTTTTTGATGAGTTTGATAATGAGAAAGAAATACCTATAAATAAAGGGGAATACTTCGGCATACCTTCGGTGATTATAAATACAAAAGATATGGAAGGGCATTCTAAAGAGAAATTGAAAAAAGCAATACTTGATAGTTTTGGAAACTACAAAAAGGATACAAACGGTGGTCGAATTTCGCTCTCGTCTGTTTACGATGTACTCTCTCTTTTAAGAGCAAATACAAGCACAGTTTTGCTAAAGTACGGAGTTTATGTGTTTAAGACCTCATTTCGTCTAGATTCAGAATCACTTGTGTTTATGAAAAAGGCCAATGTTGATTCAAAAATTGCATCTCGCGATAAAGGTAAAACTTATGTAAAAGAAGGTATTAAAATAAAAACTAAAAGTGGCAATAAAGCTGCACTTAAGATTTTAAAGGATAAAAAGGTTCCATCCGTTTTGCGTCCATTAATAACACTTGATGAAGCGGCGAATTTATAGATTCACAAAATTAGGCTTTTTACAATATTATGTTTCTTGAGTTTTCTTAAAAAGTTCTGTATAATATAAGTATATGGAAAAACTGGTAAAACAAAACAAAATTAAACGAAATGGTCCTGTTGTGTTAGTTATAATGGACGGTGTTGGCCGCGGTAAATACGAAACTGGCGATGCTGTGAAAAATGCACACACGGAGAATTTAGACTGGTTTTTAAAGAACTGCCCTAATACTTTGTTAAAGGCTCATGGCACTGCAGTAGGTCTTCCTTCTGACAGCGATATGGGAAACAGCGAGGTTGGTCATAATGCTATGGGTGCAGGAAGAGTGTTTTCGCAAGGTGCAAGCCTTGTCGCCGAGGCAATAGACAGCGGAAAGTTGTTCGAAGGCGAGGTGTGGAAAAAACTTGTTAGCAATGTTAAAAAGAATAATTCTACCTTGCATTTCTTGGGGCTGATGAGCGATGGCAATGTTCACTCAAACATAAATCATCTCTATAAAATGGTTGAAAGAGCAAAGACTGATGGAGTCAAGAAAGTTAGAATTCACGGTCTTCTAGACGGTCGTGATGTAGGTGAGACTAGTGCTCTTGAATATTTCGAACCGTTTGAAGCCTTTCTTAAAAAGATAAGCGATTCGTCTTTTGATGCTCGCATTGCATCAGGCGGTGGGCGTATGGTTATCACTATGGATCGCTATAATGCTAACTGGAAGATGGTAGAAGAGGGCTGGCATATCCATGTGCTTGGAGACGGCAGAATGTTTAGTGATAGTATCACGGCAATCAAGACTCTTCGTGATGAAACTCATGCGATCGACCAAGATTTGCCTGCCTTTGTGATTGGTGAAAACGGAAAGCCGATTGGTGCAGTTGAAGACGGCGATTCGTTTATCCTGTTTAACTTTAGAGGCGATAGGGCACTTGAAATCACAAAGGCATTTGAGAGCAAGGATCTTAAAGAGTTCGACCGTGTTCGTTTCCCAAAAGTGGAGTATGCTGGTATGATGGAGTACGATGGCGACTTGCATGTACCTCATCAGTATTTGGTTTCTCCTCCAGAGATTACAGAGACTCTTGCAGAGCATTTGTGCAAGCTTGGAGTAAAGCAATTTTCTATTTCTGAAACTCAAAAGTTCGGACATGTCACATATTTCTTTAATGGGAACAAGAGTGGAAAGTTTGACGAAAAACTTGAAGAATATGTTGAAATACCATCAGACATTGTTCCGTTTGAACAGCGTCCATGGATGAAGGCTGCAGAAGTTACCGATAGGGTGATTAAAGAGATGGAGAGCGGCAAGTGGGGCTTTATCAAACTCAACTATCCTAATGGCGATATGGTTGGGCACACAGGTGTGTATGAGGCTGTGCTCTGTTCAATGGAGGCTCTTGATCTACAGCTTGGTCGCTTAAAGGAGTGTGCTGACAGAACTGGCAGTGTGCTTTTGATCACAGCAGATCACGGCAATGCTGATGATATGTACGAGCACGACAAGACTGGCAATGTGAAGTTAAAGAGCGACGGAAAGCCACAGGCAAAGACGAGCCATTCGCTCAATCCTGTGCCGTTTATCATATACGATCCGTCTTATAATGGCGAGTATAGTAGAGAGTTGAAGTCTGGTCTTGGTATTGCATCAGTTGCACCAACGGTTCTAAACTTCTTGGATTACAACAAGCCTAAAAATTATGTTGACAGCATTGTAAATTTGTGATATACTAAAAAGAGGGAGTGTTTTACTCTCTCTTTTTTTACGGACTATAGCGCAGGGGTTTAGCGTACAAGTCTGGGGGACTTGGGGTCGGCGGTTCAAATCCGCCTAGTCCGATTCTTTGACGAGTGGTCAAGTAAATTCTAAGCACAATCCTTGCTAAACCTTCTTGCTAAAAACATTTTTAAAGAACCTAACAAGACACAAAGTATTGCTAGAACCTTTAAAAATGTTTTTATCTAAGAATCTTTATGCAATTATTGTACTTGTCATTTACCTGACCACTCTTTTTTTAGGTTTGTGTAAATAGGTTAGGCAATTATTACCGTTCTAATTTCTCTGACTACTCGTTTTAATTTTCAGAACTAATAAAAGATATCTTTAGAAAACTACAACCCAGCACCCGACGAAGATTCCGATGAGATTTGAGAACTTGAAGCCCTTAAGCAAGCGACTGTCATAAAAATTTATACTGGTAAACTTCGTAAACAAAGTATCACAGTTCACAAGAAAATTTGAGACGGCAACGTGAGAAAGTGAACTTCCGAATGGAAGTTTGTTCTTTCGATATCGTAGTCCAAATTTTCTTGTGGATTGACTTTGTGTATTACCTAGTGCTTTGCTTCTGACCTTGGAAAAGACACCCAAGATCCTAGGGTTTTCGTGCAAAAAGGTTGAAAAATCAACAAGATTTAACACAGTGCTTGTAATATTGACAACTTCGTAGTATTTTGCTATTATGAAAACAGTAGAAATAGTTAAAGATATGCAGAATATTGACATAACATCAGCTTCATTCGAGAGTCTCATTAAGAATAAGTTAGTCTATGTGGATAAGACGGATTATCTGTATAGCCTTGTAAGGAAAGGTATGGGCTATTATTTTCTCTCTCGTCCACGGCGCTTTGGTAAAAGCCTTACTGTGAGTACATTAAAAGCGATCTTTCAAGGCAAAAAGGAACTGTTCAAGGATCTCTACATCGATAAGACAGACTATGATTTTAAAGAGTATCCTGTGGTTCATATTGATTTTTCTGATCTTGTAGTTACTAAAGCCAATGCATTTAAAGAATCCTTGCTTGCTCAGTTAAATGAAATTGCGGATTCTTATAATGTTACTTTAAAAGAGACTAAAGAGGTTAAGAGGTTGTTAAAAAACCTTATAACAAGTTTGTATGGTCAATATGGCAAGGTTGTGGTGTTGATCGATGAGTATGACAAGCCACTATCTGACAATATCGATAATAACAAGAAAGTATTGAGGATCCGTGATGTCCTTCGTGAGTTTTTTGAAGTTTTAAAGGCTTCCTATGATTATATTCGCTTTGTGTTTATCACAGGTGTAACTAAATATTCAAAGGTGAGTATATTCTCATCGATGAATAATTTGAGAGATTTGAGTTTAACAGAAGATTATGCTACAATGCTTGGTTATACCCAAGAAGAATTAGAACATTATTTTGCCGAAGGCATTGATGAAGGATGTA
>SAMEA104315433__coassemble_920_pt1 | contig 12391 bp, 11 predicted proteins | sample SAMEA104315433__metabat2_high_PE_016 | metagenome-assembled genome bin SAMEA104315433 (sample SAMEA104315433) | gut metagenome | biome: Monkey gut; feature: monkey-associated habitat; material: faeces | place: China | collected 2013
GAAAAAGCAAATCATATTGTAAATGATGTGTCCGAAATGTAATGAGTTTTAACATGCCTATTGACACTTTTTAAAGAATCTCATATACTACAATAATAAGGCATTACACTGAACTGTAATATAATTTAAGGAGGTTTTTCTTATGAGAAAAACTTTGCTGTGGTGTAGTGCTTTGTTGTTGAGCATTACGATGGTGTTTTCGTGTTTGATTGCTGGTAAAGTGCCAGATGAGAATACGAGAAGTGGTGTTGATAAACTTGAGAGCCTACAAAATGCTTTCAAGGGTGAGTTAAAAGAAGCGATTCGCTATGCGATGGATGAGTGGGAGAAAGCCACAGATGGTACAGTTAGGTTTTATGAAAAAAACTTAGATTTGTGGGGAAAAATAAAATGGGGCTTTGGCATTGTTCGCAATGTTAGAATTGTAAAAAAGCATTATGGAAAAGGTAAGGCATCAGCATGGAGTACTCCAGGAAGTTTACCGTGGGGACAAATTTGGATCAACATAGATAAAATGTTTGATCGTGATGATTTAATTTATTATTCTAATGGGTGGAAAAATGACTGGTCTCGTACTCATCATATTTTGCTACATGAGTTAGGACATACAATAGGTTTAAGTCATGAATTTGCACGATCTGACCGAGATGATTATATAGAAATTATAGATGAATCTCCAGATCCTGGAAAATTTCTTCGCTTTTGGGAAAAAGTCTCTATTAATAATTATGGGTCATATGATTATTTATCTTGTATGAATTATTTTGGCTTTTATAAGGTGAAGGGTACAGATAGGTCTGTAAGATTTTCCGATATTCGAAATATAAGCCATAATGATGCACTAACTGTAAAGTACATTTATTCTCGTATTTCATACCAAGAAATGTTAGATAATTGGCAAGATACAAAGTCTATAATACTAGGAGAAAGATAATGCGAAAAATGAATATAATGTTGCTTGCTTTTCTTTTAGTATTTATTTTGACTTCCTTTTATTGTGCAGATCCGTCTTGTACTTCTTATGCTGTTGATATCAAAATTAATTTTGTTCCTACTGAAATAAAAGAACTTTGGATAAGAAATGATGGAGAAAAGTTATTGGGTGCAGTTTTGACATCCGAAAATGGATATCAATATAAATATATGGATTCGCGAATGGGGCCTCAAGGTGATTATAGAAATCCAGACGGTGAGTTAAAAGCAAAACTTGATCGAATTATGCAAGGAACTGTTCTCAATATTGATGTACATATGAAAGATGGCACTCGTTCTAAATACACTATCTTATACAATAACCTCAATTGCGTTGACACCATAGGCGAGGGCGATAAATACCACACCATCAAAATCACTCTTGATTGGAAAGATGTAAAACCTGTGGAAAACCACTAATCTTCAAAGGCAGTCTTACGACTTTTATATGTAGGACTGCCTTTTTTATGCCAAAAAGTATCAAAATCGGTGAAAAATTTACAAAAAATCAACAAAATGTTCATTTTTTTCTTGACTTTTCTAGACAAATTGTATAGTTTTATAGTGTACGGAGGAAAAAATGTACTATTCAAGTGGTAATTACGAAGCTTTTGTTAACCCAAGAAAACCAGAAGGGGTTGATAAAAAGTCGGCTTATATCGTCGGAAGTGGTCTTGCAGCTTTAACTGCTGCCTGCTACCTTGTCAGAGACGGTAAAATGAAGGGGGAGAATGTACATATTCTCGAGAAAGACCCAATCCCTGGCGGTGCTTGTGACGGTTATAAATATGAAAACACAGGCTATGTGATGAGGGGTGGGCGTGAGATGGACAATCACTTTGAGGTGATGTGGGACTTGTTCCATTCTATTCCATCTATTGAACACGAAGGTCAGACTGTTCTTGACGAATATTATTATCTCAACAAGGAAGATCCAAACTATTCTCTTTGTCGTGCAACTGTAAATAGAGGGCAGGATGCTCATACAGACGGCAAGTTCGGTATTTCTGATAAAGGGGCTCTTGAAGTTATGAAGTTGTTCTTCACACCAAACGAGGATCTTTACGACAAGAGAATAACCGATGTGTTTGACGATGAAGTGTTCTCATCTAATTTCTGGATGTATTGGAGGACGATGTTCGCCTTTGAAAACTGGCACAGTGCTCTTGAAATGAAACTCTATATTCAGCGCTATATTCATCACATTGGTGGACTTCCAGACTTTAAGGCTCTTCGCTTTACAAAGTACAACCAGTATGAATCAATGATTTTGCCTATGGTAAAATATCTTGAGGGCTTCGGTGTTGACTTTGTATATGAGACAAAGGTTTGTGACATCAAGTTTGATTGCTCTAATCCTAAAAAGAAAAAGGCAACAAGCATCACAGTGATCAAGTCTGGCAAGAAAGAAACTATCAATCTTACCGAAAACGACCTTCTCTTTATTACAAACGGTGGCTGTGTTGAAAACTCATCAAAGGGTTCTCAGAACAAGGCTCCTGAATATAACAAAGAGATCAAAGAAGGTGGCGGTTGGGATCTTTGGAGACGAATTGCAGCTCAAGATCCTTCATTTGGTCATCCTGATAAGTTCTGCTACGATCCTGAACAGACAAACTGGGTGAGTGCAACTGTTGAAACTCTCGATGACAAGATTCTTCCATACATTGAGAAGATCTGTAAGAGAGATCCACTTAAAGGAAAGGTAACCACAGGTGGTATTGTAACAGTGAAAGACTCTTCTTGGCTCCTTTCTTGGACGATCAACAGACAGCCACAGTTCCGCTCTCAGCCAAAAGGTCATGTGCTTGCGTGGGTGTATGCTCTATTCTCAGACAAGGAAGGCGACTACATCAAGAAGAAGATGAGAGACTGTACAGGTAAGGAAATCTGCGAAGAGTGGCTATACCACATTGGTGTTCCAACAGATAAGATTGAGGAATATGCATCAAAGAGTGCAAATACAATCCCTGTGATGATGCCATACATCGATGCTTTCTTTATGCCGCGTAGCGCAGGCGATAGGCCAGCTGTTGTTCCTGAAGGTTCTGTAAACTTCGCCTTTATCGGTCAGTTTGCAGAGACTCCGCGCGATACAATCTTCACAACCGAATACTCAATGCGTACAGGTATGGAGAGTGTGTACACACTTCTTAACATTGATAGGGGAGTTCCTGAAGTTTGGGGAAGTGTTTACGATGTTCGTTCACTTCTTGATGCAACTACAAAACTACGCGATGGCAAGAAGGTTACAGACATGACTCTTAACTGGAAACAGCGCCTTGTACTCAAGAAGGCCTTAAAGGCAATTCACGGTACGGATGTTGAGATGATGTTAAAGAGATACGGCTTAATCTAAGCAAAAATAGCAAAAAATGTTTCATAAAGCGACTTTTTTAAGGAAATTTTCAAAAATCTCTTGAACAAAAGTCGCTTTTGTATTATAATAGCAATGTGCTTTGTTTCACTCGGTTTTTTTATAAAGCCGAGTTTTACATAACCTATTAGTCACGAAGGGAGCAGATAATTTTCTATGTGCTTTCTAGGGATTATTCTTATAGGGGATGTAAAAAGTATATGACTAAGTTTCAGAACTGGTCACACAACCTTAAAACTTGGAAGGGAGCGAGAATTTTGGCTTGTACTTTCAAGGAATTTTTTCAAAGGGTGTGTATTAATAGCAAGAGTACCTTGCAAAAACTGAGGTTACATAACCTGGGGTGTCACGAAGGGAGCAAATAATTTTCTATGTGCTTTCTAGGGATTATTCTTATAGGGGATGTAAGAGATATAGAGCGATTTTATAAGCTTGGAAACTTAAAAGAAAACTTTTCCTATAAAAGGAAACTCTTAAGAAAATCCCGAGCACATAAAATTATTTGCTCCCTTCGTCTAGGGGTTAGGACGGGAGATTCTCAGTCTCTAAACAGGGGTTCGATTCCCCTAGGGAGTAAATTAACCTTGTGTAATGCAAGGTTTTTTTAAAGGTGATTTATGAAAAACAAAAAAGATGTCTATCCATGGACATGGCTTGATGAATATAGAGGCAATGCATTCAAAGGCGAGTGGCCAACTCTTCCTGAAATATTTTCTATAAATGCATCTCGCTTTCCAGAGCGAAGATGTTTTGAGGCTTTTGAGCCTGAACATCTCTTATTTACATATAGTGAAGCACTTACAACTGTTAAAAAGATTGCCGAAGAATTGAAGCATTCTGGCATTCACGAAGGCGATAAGGTCGGAGTTGTTGGTAAAAACAGCCCAGAGTGGGCTTTAGCCTATCTCGGTATTTTGTTTGCGAATGCTATTGTTGTTCCACTTGACAATGTTTTACCAGCTCACGATTTGAATAAACTTTGTGAATTTGCAAATGTGAACTTTATTTTTGCAGAAGAGGACAAACTCGAGAATATTGACAAGGATCTTCCTCATAAGATTCGAAGCAAGGTTTCGCTTGAAAAGAAGGACGGTTGTTTTACTTACATCCTTGATTGGTGTAAAAATGCATCTGGCGATAAGCCGACTTTTTATTCTACAAAAGAGACGGATACGGCTGCAATTCTTTTTACATCAGGAACCACAGGCTTTCCAAAGGGAGTTGCATTAACTCACAAGAATTTTGTATCTGATGCCTTTCTTGCACAGGGCAATATGTGGATTTATCCGACCGATGTGTTCTATGCGATTTTGCCGATTCACCATGCATATACTATGCTTGCCGTGTTTATTGAGACGATAATAACAGGAGCAGCTTGTGTATTTGGTAAGCGTTTGGTAGTGTCTTCTTTACTTCACGAGTTAAAAGAAGGCAAGGTTACTATGTTCCTCGGCGTGCCGATGTTGTTCAACAAGTTGATCGCTGGTGTTCGTAAGACTTTAGCATCAAAGGGCAAATTCGTAAACGGTGTTATGACTGGTCTTATGAACTTCTCGTCAAAGCACAAGAGGAAGACTGGTAGAAATATAGGTCGCTTGTTCTTCAAACCTATTTTAAAGAAGTTGTCGATGGACAAGGTGCGAATTTGCATCTCTGGCGGTGGTCCACTACCTGAGAGTACCTTCCGCGATTTTAATGCTCTTGGTGTTGACTTCGTACAAGGTTATGGAATGACGGAGACAAGCCCAATTCTCACACTTAACCCAACTTATGCCTATATCGAGAGTTCTGTTGGTAAGGTGATACCTGGTGCTGAGCTTAAGATCGTAGATCCTGATAGCGAGGGCAACGGTGTGATTTATGCTAAAGGTCCAATGGTTATGAACGGCTACTACAACAACAAGGCTGCAACTGATGAGGTGCTCTCTAGAGACGGTTGGCTTTGCACAGGCGATGTCGGACACCTTGACGAGAATAACTATTTGTATCTCACGGGACGAGCTAAAAATATCATTGTAACTGAAGGTGGAAAAAATGTGTTCCCAGAGGAAATCGAAGACTCTTTCCAACTTTACGATGATATTGAGCAGATTTTAATTTTGCCGTATATTGTTAATAAAGAGACAAAGGCTGAAGGCATCAGAGCGATTGTAAAGCCAACAAAAGATGCGACTGCTAAGTACGGCGATAACATCAAAAAGCGAATCGATGAGATCATTGAGGAAGTGAACAAGACTTTTCCACCATACAAGCAGATTACTATGGTTGATCTTACCGATGAAAAGATGCCAGTTTCTAGCACAATGAAGATCAAGCGCTTCGAAGTTGCAAAGAAATTTGCTCTTAAAGAAAATTGATGAAATGTTTAAATGTTGCTCTGCTTGGGCGGCCATCTTCTGGAAAAAGCACATTCTTAAACACTGTGCTTGGTGCAGAATTATCCATAGTTGCCTCAACTCCGCAGACCACACGTAAGGCTATTCGTGGCATTTACACTGAGGAGCGGGGGCAACTTGTGTTTATTGACACCCCCGGAATTAGCGATTTTGACAAGCGGGCAAAGGAGATTTCGAAGGCATCGCTTCGTTCTATCAACAATGCAGAGGCGGTGCTTTTTATTGTCGATGCTTTTGATGACGAGAGGGAGGAAGCCGAGAAGCTCATCTATATTCTCTCCGGTGTGAAAGTGCCGATTCTAGTGCTTATAAACAAGTGTGATGCTGTCAAAAAAGAGAAGATTGAAAGGCGCAAAGCCTATATTAAAGAGAATATAAAAGATGCAAAGATCTTTGAAATTTCGGCACTCAAAGATGAAGGTATTGATGAAGTCTTGATTGAACTTTTCCGCATTGCCGAAGAGCGAGAGCCTGTCTTTTCGCCTGAGGTGTGGACGGATGAGAGCCTTGAAGATAGGGTTTCTGAACTCATACGCGGTGCATCTCTTTCTTATTTGCAAAAGGAACTGCCACATATAATCAGTGTTAGCCTCGAAGATATTGAACTCAAAAACGGTGGGATTTGGATCCGTGCTTTTTTGAATGTTGAGCGCGATAGCCAAAAGGGCATTGTTATTGGTAAAAATGGAAAGGTGATTTCTCAGATTAAAAGAGATGCCCTAAAGTCGCTAAAAAATGTGTTTCCAGAGAGCAAAGGTATAACTCTTGATTTGCAAGTGAGAGTTAGAAAGGCGAGTTTTTAAGTAAAGTCGTGCTTGTCTGGTTTTGTATCGTAGTTATATGGGAATTATATGGAAATTAATAATTTTGATATAAGTGAAATTGATGCCTACCTCGATCGTTTAAAGAAGTTGAACGGCTATTCTGAAAATACGATTATTGCCTATAGTGAGGATTTTAAGAAGCTCATTGATTATATTGAGGCGAACGATCTTTCTATATATTCTTTTACTAAGGATGATGCTCTGTCTTTTACAAGCGAACTTGTGAATTCAAAACTCTCGGGAAAATCGGTGAATAGGGCGCTTGCTACCTACCGAGGTTTTTTTAAACTCTTGTATAGGAACAAAAAAGTTAAGTACAATCCGTTTTCAGATATTTCAAATGCACACATTTCAAGTAAGATGCCGTCCTTTCTTTCAAAAGAGGAGACTGCCTTTCTTCTTGAACATATAGGTGAAGGGCAGAGCCTTTTTAATTCTGTGAGGGATTATGCACTTTTCCACCTTTTTTATTCAACTGGGGCGAGAAGGGCAGAGATCGCTGGAATTAAAATAAGTGATATTAATTTAGATAGGCGAGAGATTCTAGTCACAGGTAAGGGCGATAAACAGCGATTTGTCTATATTACGGACGAGGCTTTAGATGCACTCCTTGATTATTTAGCCATTCGTAAAAGAGTTGTTAAAGAGGGTGAGGAGCATTTATTTATAAGAGATAACGGAAAACACTTGCCAATTGACGAAATAAACAGTATCTTTAAAAGAGAAGAAAATAACTTTGGATGTGATAAAAAGGTTACACCTCATACACTTCGCCATACCTATGCGACTCATCTTATGGAGAACGGCATAGATATTAGGGTGCTACAAGAATTGTTAGGACATGCGAGTATATCTACGACAGGCTTGTATACTCATCTTTCGATCAAGGAGTTGAAGAAGGTGTATAAGAATTATCATCCACATGCATAAAGGAGAAAACTATGGGAAAGCCATTTAGGTCTACCACTATAATTGCTATAAAACGAAATGGAACGGTCGCTATTGCGGGAGACGGTCAGGTTACTGCAGGTGAGACTACTATAATGAAGGGCAATGTGAGAAAGGTTCGTCGCATTGCAGACGGCAAGGCTATTGTTGGGTTTGCAGGAGGAACAGCTGATGCTTTCACGCTTATGGAAGTGTTTGAGGGGGCATTTAAAAAGGCAAATTGGGATTTGACTCGTGCATCTGTAGACACGGCTAAGCAGTGGAGAAGCGATAAGGCTCTTCGCCATCTTGAGGCTATGATGCTTGTGACTGATGGGAAAAAGATCTTTCTCATCTCTGGAAACGGCGATGTTATAGAACCAGAAGACAACATTATGGCAATTGGAAGTGGCGGAAACTATGCTTTATCGGCAGCACGTGCTATGTCTCGTATGTGTAGCGATTATAAAATCGATATGAGTGCTTCTGATATGGCACGAAAGGCATTGATCATTGCATCTGAAATCTGTGTATATACAAACAACAATATTATCGTGGAGGAGATAAATGAGTAAGAAGGAAACGATCAAAACTCTTGATGTAGAAACGGCGACGCCGAAAGAGATAGTCAAGGAGCTTGATAAATACATAATAGGGCAGAACTCTGCAAAGCGAACAATAGCTGTAGCACTCAGAAACCGTAAAAGGCGAAAGATGCTAGGCCCCGAAATGCGAGACGAGGTGTCTCCAAAAAACATCATTATGATAGGCTCAACTGGTGTGGGTAAGACTGAGATTGCTCGTCGCATCGCAAAACTGTTCAATGCTCCATTTATAAAGGTTGAAGCCACAAAATATACCGAAGTTGGTTATGTAGGGCGCGATGTAGAATCGATGGTGAGAGATCTTGCAAATGCATCTCTTCAGCAAGTTAAAGCAGAGTTGAAGGAACAGAACGAATCGACTATTGAAAAGAGAGTTGAGGATATAATTCTTGATGCCCTTCTTCCTAAAAAGAAACTCTCCGATCATTTTGGTGGGAGCGATGAGGTTAAAACTCCAGAGAGAGAAGAACTTCGCTTACAACTTAGAAACGGCGAGCTTGATGATAAAGAAATTGAACTTGATAATTCTCTAATTGCTTCTGCTCAACCAGAGATGGGCATTGGGATTATGGGCAGTGGCAGTATGGATGAACTCCAAGATGCTCTGAATAACTTTGGTTCAATGCTTTCGCAGGGGCCACTCAATGGTGATTTCTTTGGCAAGCAGAAAAACAAGAAGCGAAAGCTCACGGTAAAGCGTGCTTATGACATTCTCATTGAGAACGAGAGTGAAAAGATCATCGATCCTGAAAAGGCTCGCGACATTGCGAAAGAGCGAGTTGAGCAGATGGGTATTATCTTCATCGATGAGATTGATAAGATTGCAGGCAAGGAAAACTCCACATCCCAAGATGTGTCTCGCGAAGGAGTGCAGCGCGACATTCTTCCTATAGTTGAGGGAACGAAAGTCAATACTCGCTGTGGAATTATAGACACAACTCATATTCTCTTTATCGCGGCAGGTGCCTTCCATGTGTCAAAACCTTCTGATTTGATACCTGAGCTTCAAGGTAGATTTCCTCTACGTGTTGAACTCGAAGATTTGAGTGCTGATGATTTCTATCGCATTCTGGGGGAACCTGAAAATGCACTTTTGAAGCAGTACAAGGCTCTTCTTGCAACAGAAGAAGTTAACCTTGAATTTGAGGATGATGCTATTCGTCGCCTTAGTGAACTTGCTTACCAGGTGAACTCTACAAACGAAAACATTGGGGCAAGGCGTTTGCATACGATTATGGAAACTCTACTTGAGGAAGTCTCATTCACTGCTGATGAACTCAAGGGTCAAACGATCAAGATCACATCAAGTTATGTTGATGAACGTTTGAAGAAGACCATAGAGAATCAAGATCTTTCAAATTACATTTTGTGAGGATAGAATGCAGTATTTTACAGTTGTCGGCAAGAGTTTTGAAGATGCATTAAAGAAAGCCTATAATGAATACGGTAAGGATATTCATATCTACTCTCGCCGAACAATTGGTCGTTCTCGTAAGGAAACCGAGATAAACTTCTACCTTCAGGAAGAGATCAGTAAGGAAGAAGAGAAAGAAACCGAAAAGCAGTTAACCCCTGAAGTGAGTGTTGAGCCTGATGTAGAAGATAACACGGAGAATACCAAACTTTCTGATGCGATTGATTACGCTACAATGCTCTTACAAAAGAACGATTTTTCAAAGCCGTATATTCAAAAGGCGATAAATGCTGTGAAGGCTGAACTTGAGAAACGCGAAGACTTTACGAAGAAAGACATCGAATTGGTGTTGATCGACTATATAATCTCGCTCTTGAAGGTTGACAGAGACACTCAAGTGAAGCCTCGCCATATTCTCACACTTCTTGGTCCAACTGGTGTGGGTAAAACTACGACTCTTGCAAAAATTGCAGCGATTTTCGGCAACGATGAGAATGGTAAGAAACGTCGCAAGGTGGGGATGATCACACTTGATACTTTCCGCATTGGTGCTTTTGAACAAATTGGAGCTTTTGCAAAGGCACTCGGTGTGCCTTGTGTAAAGGCTGATGATGAAAAAGGCTTGTATGCGGCTCTCTCTAAGTTTGAAAATAAGGATTTGATCCTAATCGATACTCTTGGAAAATCGCCAAATGACGATGCCTTGAGCGTACGTTTAAAAACGCTTCTTTCCATTCCAAAGGAAAAGGAGATGGCTTGTTATCTTGTAATTTCCGCATCAATGAAAACTCGTGATATTTCTTCTGCATTCAAGCAGTTTTCTACATATAAGCCAAAGAGTTTGATCGTTACGAAGGTTGATGAGACGGAGACGATTGGCAACATTCTCTCAATTTCCGCATCGAAAAAGATTCCGCTTTTGTTTATAACTGATGGGCAGATGGTGCCTGATGATATTCACTTGGTTTCATCGTCATTTGTCATAGGAATGCTGAAAGGGTTTTCTATTGACTTCTCGTCGATTTGGAAGACCCAACTTAAGGATATGTGATGCTTGAGAAAAGGAGAACTTTAGAACTCACATACAGAATCAACACTTGGCTTTTTGTCGCATTCATCATATTCTCGGCGATTTTGTTTCTTTTGGGGTTTGCTCCGTCAAATGAAGTTCTCACTCTGTTTTTGTATAAAGCGATACTGTTTTTAAATGTGTTTTATATAATTCACTCGCTCTTTGTGTTTATCCTTGCTGTAATTGTTAGGGTGAACGATAAGATAGGCTCGCCGAAAATTGTGATTGTAACTCTCATCCGTTCAATTCTTTCTGTACTCACCTCGGTGTTATCAATGCTACTTGAAAACCTAACGATTATGGGAATTTAAAGAATTTTTATCATAAGTATTCAAATTTTTCAAAATATGTGTTATAATATAAAAAGTGGTGTTTTTTCACCATTTGCATTATGTTATTTAGGAGACATAAATTATGAATGCTAAAGAAAAACTTGAGAAAATCGGTTGTACCGTTCCAAATATTTTATTGCCGAACAAAGGCGAAGATCTCTATTCATGGGCTGTGATTGCTTGTGATCAATTTACAAGCGACAGAGACTATTGGAAGCAAGTTGAAGGGATTTGCTACGGCAAGGATAGTACACTTCATATGATATTCCCAGAAGTGTATCTTGAAGATTATAACAAGACTGAGAGAATCTGTTGGATTAACGACACGATGAATTTTTATAGGAATAAGGGTGTTTTTACTGAATATCAGAATTCGTTTATTCTCGTGAAGCGTACCTTGCTTTCAGGAAAAGTTCGCTACGGTCTTATGATGGCACTCGATCTTGATGCTTATAGCCCAGAGAAGGGTTCAAAGACTCTTATTAGAGCAACAGAGGGAACAATTCTTTCGCGCATTCCGCCACGTGTTGCAATTCGTAAAAATGCTATTCTTGAAATTCCACACATTTTGGTGCTTATTAGCGACAAGAAAAAGACAGTGATTGAGCCTCTTATTAAAAAAACAGAGAGTCTTGAGAAGGTGTACGACACTGATCTTATGCTTGACGGTGGGCATGTTGAGGGGTATGCTGTTAATAGTGAAGAGGACCTTGAAAAGGTTGCAACGGCTTTAACAAAGCTTCACGATGCACTTGACAAGAAGAATCCGCTTCTATTTGCTATGGGCGACGGCAACCATAGTTTTGCAACAGCAAAGCAGTGCTGGGAAGATTTAAAACCGACTCTTAGTGAAGAGGAGCGAAAAAATCATCCTGCTCGTTATTGTCTTGTTGAAGTTGAAAACATTTTTGACAAAGGCATTGAGTTTGAGGCTATTCACAGGAATTTCTTCAATGTAAAACTCGCTGATTTTGAAAAGGAACTAAAGAAGACAGCCAAGTCGGTTAAGAAGGAAAGTGTAAAGAACCTTAAGGCGATTACGACTTTCCTTTCAAAGAAGCAGACTTCACACTCGTTTGGTGTGAATGCAGGTGGTGAGTACTTTATTTACACTCTAGAAGAGCCAAAATCTTCCATTCCTGCAGGAAGCATACAGAAGGTGATTGAGGCACTCGCAGATAAGAACATAGGTTCTGTTGATTACATTCATGGCTACAATCAAACTGATAGCCTTGGAAATGACAAGAACAATATTGCCGTGTTCCTTCCATCCATTTCTAAAGACACATTCTTCGAGTCTATCGTAAAGGATGGTGCACTTCCAAGAAAGACGTTTAGTATGGGAGAGGATCGCGAAAAGCGCTATTACTTTGAGTGTCGCTACATTAGGTAATGTTCGTTTAATTTCTGGGCAATCTTGAAAAGTCAGCATTCAAGCATTCGGCAGTACAAAAAGTACAGCCTTCATTTGC
>SAMEA104315433__coassemble_934_pt1 | contig 12302 bp, 9 predicted proteins | sample SAMEA104315433__metabat2_high_PE_016 | metagenome-assembled genome bin SAMEA104315433 (sample SAMEA104315433) | gut metagenome | biome: Monkey gut; feature: monkey-associated habitat; material: faeces | place: China | collected 2013
CTTAAAGACAACTTTTATAATTTATGCTTTTTTGCAAAAAGTGTCAAGTGTTTTTCGAAAAATTTTTTAAAAAATGTGTTTTTTTACGAAAAATCGCCATTTTTTAGCTATTTTTGACGATTTTTACAAAAATTTTCCCCAAATTTCCGAACTTATGGTATAATAAAGGTATGAAAATTCGTTTTTTCGATGATGCAACAATCGATAACCACTCTCTTGAATCTATGGACGATGTTCGTTTTCTCGGCGAAAAGGACTCGAAAGAGCATACCAAACGACGATTGTCGCGTTTAGGGTACGACAAAGACACTAGTGTGGCTCTTTTTAGCGACGATGGCAATTTAGAAGCGATCATTCTCACTTCGAGTGGTACTTGGAATGGGTTGAAGGCACTTTTCATCAATGCTTTTCTAGTAAACGATGGGATTTTTAACAATGCCTTGTTCTCATTCAAGGACAAATTCACCCATTTGCTTCTAGAACTTGCAAAAAAAACTCTTTCTAAACATTATGACACAATACTTTTAGAAGCAGAATACAGCAACAACAGGATCTTAGATTTGTTTAAGGTGCTTCCGCTTCTTCATTCGAGAATCCTTACCAATTATATTATAGATAAGGATATACTTCTCAAGAATACAAAAATTGCATACGAAAAAACTCTCGCCGACGGTTTTAAAATCGAAGAAACTAATATTGATGAGCTGAAGTCGTACAGAAGTTTTATGGATAGCCGACCTGGCTGGCTCACTCGCGAAGACAGTATTTCTCAAGAAAAAGGCGATACTCTTATTGCGATAAAGACGGAATTTGGCTCTGTGTCAGCAATTTGTGTATTCAACGAAAAGACTGGAGTTGTCTCTCGCCTTGCAACAATGCCACTCTCTAGAAGCAAGGGCTTTGCATCATCACTTTTACACTATGTTGCAGAAAAATCGAAAAGCAAAACTATAAGTGTTGTAGATATAAACGATAAAAACGAAGAAGCAGTAAACTTTTTGAAGAGCAAGGGCTTCGAAATCGACATTGTCAAAACTGAATATACCTTCTCACTAAAGGGGTAAAGCTTCTAACTTTTTCTTTATGGCATTGAATGTTTTTTCAGAAGAAGAGGCTGAGGAAATTAACCCAACGACTGCACCTTTCTTGAACGGAATTTTATCCAATTCGTCAATATTTTCAACAAGATAGGCTTCCTTACCAGATTTTTTAGCTATATTTACAAGTTCGTTTGCATTTGACGAATGGGATGAGCCTACAACTATTATTATTGAACAAAGATATGCCAAATTCGCACAATCCTTTTGTCGCTCTTCGCACGATGGACAGATGCGACTTTTTACTTCGAAGTTGTATCCGTTTTCTTTCAGATAGTTTATATATTTTTCGGATTCGCAGGGCGGAAATGTTGTTTGCGTATGCAAATCGTATGTTTTTCTTTTGTCTAATGTGGACAAAAGTGCAACATCATCGCCTAGTTTTATGAAATGTATTCGCTTATCAAGGTTGTCAGAAATAGTTTTCACTTCGCTGTGACTGGTGTTCTTTACAAGAAGAATCACCTCGTTCTTATCTTCATTCAATGCAGAACGAATATCACACTCCCGCTTTTGAACAATAGGACAAGTGGCATCGACGATTTTTCTAAAACTGTCTTTGATTTTCAAAAATGACAGATAAGGCATTCCATGAGCGGCTATCACAAGTGTACTTTCTTTTGCAAGAACTAGATTCTCAGCCTTAACAAAACCGTTTTCGTCTAAAATATCATTTAAATAATGAACATTCTGATCTAGAAACTTTTTTGAAACTAGATTGTTATGAACAAGTTCTGAGGATAAAAAAACGGAGCCACCCGTCTCAACCTCCCTTTCAAGAAGAGAGATTGAGGCGGAAACTCCATTACAAAAACCTGAAAATTTAGAAGCGACAACTTCCATTAATTTTCATTCTTTACCTTTATCTTTGTGATATCAAAGGCACTGTTCTTTATGCGAGTAAATAGTCGTAGGATATTCGGTGAAACAAAGTTCGCAGAATATATGCCAATGAGAATACCACAAGTAAGACAGATTGCAAACATTCTGATTTCAGAAGTTACAAATATTGCAATTGGAAGCACCGCAGCAATTGTTGTAAACGACGAGAACAGTGTTCGCTTCAAACTCTGTGTTACAGAACGATCGATTATCCTATTTATGTCGCCCTTGCCAAGAGACAAGCGGATATTTTCTCTAACTCTGTCGAATATAACGATTGTATTGTTAAGCGAATAACCAATAATCGTTAAGATTGCTGCAATTGTCACCGATGAAATCTCAATTCTTGCGATTGTAATAAAGGCAAGTAAGAGTATTACATCGTGCATAAGAGCAAGAACTGCCGCAAGAGCATAAGAGAGACGGAATCTGATCCATATATATATAAGGATTAGAGCAAGCGACACAAGTATTCCAAGAATACTACCAGTCACTAGAGATGACGAGAACTTAGCACCAATGAATGTTTCACTTATTATGCTTACATTTTCATTTCCAAAACTATTGTTCAAGCGACTGATGATAGTGTTCGAAACTTCACTTCTAGCAGCCTCATCGCTTGCTGGTGCCTTGACGATAAATATACCGTTGTCGCTGTCTCCCCTATTTTGGACAGTGAACGAGGAATCGCCGAGTGCACTTCTCACCTCATCAATTCTAACGGTATCTCTATTTGTTTGATCGATTTGAACAGTAGCAACATAACCTGATTCGAAGTCTATACCAAGGTTAAAGCCACCCTTAATGCCAAAGAATACAGCACCAAGAATAAAGAATGCTGTGCTTATTGCTAGAGCAAACTTTGCTCCCTTTTGTACAGGAAGTATGTGCGTTAGTGTACCATTTTCACTGTTAATCTGTTCTGTTGATAAACGGCGGACCTTGCCGATGAACACTCTACCGTGTTTCCTATCAACAACAAAGATATCTTCACATAGATGTGAGACAAACAACATTGTAATAAGAGTACAAACTATACCGACTGCAAGAGTATTCGCAAAGCCTTTTACAGCAGAAGAGCCGAGAAATGAAAGCACAATCGCGGCAATCATAGTTGTGATGTTTGCATCAAGAAGTGTCCACTTTGCCTTTGAGAATGCAATACGAACCGCCTCTTTTTCTGGTTTTCCAAGTGCGATCTCTTCTTTAATTCTCTCAAATATAATGATAGATGAATCAACCGACATACCAAGAGTCAAGATCAAACCTGCTATTGATGTGAGTGTAAGAGTAAACGAGAATGCAGAAAGCACAGACACAATCAGGAACATATTTATTGCAAGCATAAACACTGACAACAGACCTTGTAGCCAGTAGTAAGCGAGCATAAATACGACTATGATAGCAAGACCAACCGCAAAGGCTTTTATAGAAAGCGAGATTGCATCTTCACCAAGGGAAGCACCAACTCTTTCCTCTGATGCAACAGTTAGGTCGATTGGGAAGGCTGTTGACTTAAGCACGAGGCTGAGATCTTCTGCCTGCTGCTCTGTAAATCCACTAACCTGAACATTAGTGCGAAGAGCATCGTTGATTGTTGCAACACTCTTTGCTTTTCCATCTAGCACAACGGCGAGCCTATCGTTTACATGGCGAGAGGTGATGTCGTAGAATCTGTCGCCACCTTCGTTATTTAAGCGGAAGTTAACAACAGGACGATTGCTTATATTATCACGGGCAGTTTCAACAGACACGATGTAAGAGCCATCCATAGTCTCGCTCTCATCGATAACGATAAAGCCTACTAATGCATCAAGACCATAATCATCGTTTTGATAATAGCCTACTGCTTTATAGCCTTCTGGGATCCAATCTGGAGCAACAAAAGCACCGTTTTCGTCGAACAACTCACTATAGTGCTCATTTGCCCAAGTGAGAAGCTCTTCCGTTTTTGCATTGTCAACAATGGCAAACTTCAAGTCGCCCTGACCGCGAAGGAAGCTCTCAACTCGGCTTGGGTCAACCTCGCCTGGCACTTCAACCAAGATTTGATCATTTCCTTGGCGACGAATGTCGGCTTCACTTACACCATATTGGTCAATTCTTAAGCGCAAAATCTCAATATCTTGATCAAGCGCTGCTGAAATTTCTTCACCAGATGGAGAATGCCCAAGGCGAGCCTCAAGGCTTGATACATCGCCATCAAGAAGCACTGACATACCACCTCGTAGATCAAGACCAAGTTTGAGTGCCTTCTTACTTGTTTTATTAAGACCGAGATACTTATCGCGATAATAACCTTCAAATGAATACACGGCTTCGCTTTCAGAATCATATGCATCAAGGATAGCCTTTGCTGTCCAAACGGATGGAAGTGCCTTTCCTTTTCTATTGTATGTTTCTTTAGCCTTATTCACCTGCATTTTAAACTGGCTCTCGATGTTTTCATCAGAATCAAGATATGTCTTGATTGCTGCTGTGTCATCTAGAGCTAGACGGTGAGCTGTATTTCTAATACCTTCAATACCAGAAGTTGCAATAGTCCTATCTTCACTTGATGTGAGTGAATACCACTTTAAAGTTGGCCACATTAGGAAACAAGCGAGAACAAGAAGTGCAACTGTAATTAAAATTCGTTCAAATTTTTTCATCTTATTTATTTTCAGAATTATCAGAAGTTTCTGTAGTTGTTGCCTCTAGATTAGGCTCTGCCTTCTCCTCTACAACTTCTGCCTTTTCTTCTGCTTTCTCTTCACCTTTTCTTACTGGAGTTATATCAAGATTGTAATTTGAATCTTTGTTTTTCTTATCCTTTGGAGCCTTAATGTCTTCAGGCTTGCGATTAAGAATATTCGCAATGGCTTCTTTCACCACTTCGATTTTAGCCTCACCCTCTAACTTCAAAATCACAGTTTGCTCTTTAACTGCAACAACTTGACCACGGATGCCACCGATTGTTTCAACCTTATCGCCTTTCTTTACAGATGCAAGCATATTTTTCTTCTGCTTATCCTTCTTGCGCTGTGGAAGTATCATCAATAAAAAGATTGCAACAACCATCACAAGTAGCATAACCATACTACTCCAACCACCACCTGCAGCACCACTTGAAGTAGCACCCTGTGTTGTGGAATTTACACCACCACCGAATAGGGAAATAAACAAACTCATACTTTGTCTCCTTTATTTTGTTGATTTTTTAGTAATCCTAACTTTTTAAACACTTTTGCAATTTTATCTGCAGCCTCATCGATTAGACTTTCTGTGAGAGTTGCCATAAGGCTTACTCTGATAAGACAATCTTCAGGATCTACGGCTGGTGGGAATACACAATTTACGAATACTCCCTCTTCGTACAGCATCTTGTTGATTGTTGCTGTTGTTGTCATATCGCGAGACGGAATTGGAATGATTGGAGCCTCGCTATCTCTAATGACAACACCTCGATCTGTAAGTGCCTTTCTACAATAATCACCCAACTCATTCACACGAAGCGGAAGTTCTGGGTGTGCTTTCAATACTCGTAGAGCTGCAAGAGCAGCAGCAGTTGCCGATGGTGGATTAGATGCCGTGAATATAAACGGACGCGAATTGTGTTTCAAATAGTTTATAACTCTTTCAGAAGCGGCAACATATCCGCCAAGGGAAGCAAGCGACTTTGAGAATGTCCCCATAAATATATCGATATCGTTTTGCAAATTAAAGTGCCAAGCAGAACCTCGACCGCCCTCTCCACTAATTCCAAGTGCATGGGCATCATCAACCATAGTTCTAGCACCGTATTTCTTTGCCAAACGAACGATTTCTGGAAGGTTTGCATAATCGCCACCCATAGAAAACACACCGTCAACTACAATCAATTTACCACTATCCTCAGGAAGCTTCTTCAAAACTTTCTCAAGATCCTTCATATCGTTGTGATTATAGCGTTTCATCTCTGCATAGGACAACTGACAGCCTGCATAAATAGAGGCATGATCTTCCTTGTCGCAAATTAAATAATCGTGACGTCCTGCAATTGCAGAAAGTATGCCGAGATTTGAGCCGTAACCTGTAGAGAACACAAGGGCAGCTTCCTTTCCTACGAAATCGCGAATCTCTTCCTCGAGTACTATATGTTCGTCTAGTGTTCCATTTAAGAATCGTGAGCCACTGCAACCTGTGCCGTACTTGTCGATTGCCTCCTTGGCGGCCTTCATAACATCAGGATGAGTAGTTAAGCCAAGATAGTTGTTGCTACCTAGCATTATTCGCCTTTTTCCTTCCATAATAACTTCAGGAGCCTGCTTAGACTCGAGAGTATGGAAGTATGGGTAAAGACCAACCCTTTTTATGTTATCAGCATCTTGATAATCAAGACACTTTTGAAAAATATCAGCCATTCTATCCTCAAGTTTATATTATACAATAAATTTCGCAAGTAGTTCAACCACTTTGAACCGTATAACCTCAGGAAAATGTTTAAAAATGCTCACATTTGCTCCAAAAATGGTATTCCTAACAAGCGGAAAGCCCTTTCTAACATAGTTTTAAACACCAAACAAATGTTGAGCCGTGTGTCTTTTACATTATTCTCAGCCTTTAAAATGCTCTCATCGTGATACCATTTTGAGAAGATTGAAGCACATTCGTAAAGGTAGGATGCAAGAATCGATGGATCAAAATTGCTTGCCGCCTTTTCAACTATGCTTTCATAAGAATCAAGCAGTGTGACTAGAATTTTTTCTGTATCGGTGAGATTTACATTCTCAATAGTCGTAAGCTTCGTTTTATTAGCAGAGCGAAGTATGGAACTGACACGAGCACCCATATACAAAAGATATGGACCTGTGTTTCCCTGAAACGAAAGCGAGGCAGCGGGGTCGAATATCATATCACGAGATGGAGATGCCGAGAGCAAGAAGTAGTTCAAGGCACCAAGTGCAACCTTTTCTGCAATATCATTTGCTGACTTTTCGTCAAGACCTCGATCTTCCTTTATGGCATTAAGCGACAACTGGTGTAAATTGTCTAAAAGATCATCCGCATCAACAACCGTTCCCTCGCGGCTCTTCATTTTGCCTGACGGAAGATTAACCATACCGTAAGACAAATGATAAAGTTTATCGCTCCACTCGTAGCCAAGTAATTTTAACACATAAAACAACACTTTAAAGTGATAGGCTTGCTCGTTACCGACAACATATATGCAAGAAGTATAAGGCCAATCTTTATGACGTTCGATTGCGGTGCCTATATCTTGAGTGATGTAAATAGAGGTTCCGTCTTTTCTGAGTAGCACTTTTTCGTCAAGTCCGATCGGCGAGAGATCGACCTTTATTGCACCGTCGTCGGCTTTATAGAACACACCTTTTTCAAGACCTTTTTTAACTTCGTCCTTGCCTTTTTTATAAAGTTCACTTTCGTAGTAGGTTTTGTCAAAACTTACATTTGTACGTTTGTAGGTTTCTTCGATTCCTGAAAGCACCCAGGTGCGCATCTTTTTCCAAAGTTCAATGGTTGCCTCATCTCCGTTCTCCCAAAGCGAGAGCAAGTTTTGTGCTTTTTCATCTACACTCGGAGCTTCTTTTTCCATATTGTTGAACTTGACATAGTAATCGCCAACAAAATGATCGCCCTTTATATGCTCACTCTCTGGAGTTGTACCATTACCTTTTTGTTCGTAGGCATACATAGACTTGCAGATATGCACACCGCGGTCGTTCACAAGGTTTACTTTTTTTACTTCAGCCCCACTTTCCTTTAAAAGGGCTGCGACACTTTCACCTAGAGCATCGTTACGCATATGACCTAAATGCAAAGGTTTGTTAGTGTTTGGGCAGGAAAACTCAATCATTATTTTTTCGCCAGCGAAATGATTGTTTTTCCCCCAAGAATGCAAAGAGGCTGATTGAACTAAACTTTGATAAACGGCATTCTTGTCAAAAAAGAGGTTTAAATAACCACCTTTTACTTCGATTTGTGTGTTATCATCTTTGTCGCTCTCTAGCCTTTCTTTTACAGAAAGAGCAATATTCATTGGTGACGAATGCAAAAGCGATGCTAGAGAAAAGAATGGAAATGCTATGTCGCCAAGATCATACTTTGGTGGCACTTCGCCTTCTATTCTCACATCCTTATCGATGTTTTTTTCGCGGAGCAATGCTTTAACTATTGTGTTTATCTTTTCGGTATATTTTGCTTTTAGTTCAACTATCATAATAAAATTATAAACAAAAACTATCTTGCATTCAAGCATAATTTACAATATAATAACAATATGGACTATGATGAGATACGTTCAAATGTATCAAAAAATCTCACAATACTAAGAAAAGCACATGGATTGACTCAAGCTCAATTCGGCGAAATGTTTGCATTTTCTGATAAAACTATAAGCAAATGGGAAAGTGGAGCTTCTATTCCCGATGTGGCGACCCTTGCACAAATAGCATCAAAATTCAATGTAACCTTAGACGAACTTGTTAAAAGCGAACCGATTCAAGAAGAAGAAACTACAGTGGCAAAAACTAAATTCAACTTCTCCGTTTTCCAAAGAGTTGTGATTCTAGTGCTTTCCATAGCGATCTTCTGGGCAGTTGCAGGGCTTACATATATCTTTATACAAGAGGTGTTCCATAAAAACTTGTGGCCGATTTTCCTTTGGGCAATTCCCCTTTCGTCAATTTGCGTTGAATTTACAAACAAACGGTACTTTAAGAATGTATTTATAAAAATAGCAACAGAGAGTGTTACGATTTGGAGTGTACTCATTGCATTCTACTATTCGTTTATGAAATTTGACATTTCGTTTATGCCAATATTCTTTTTAGGAATTCCGCTAGAGATAATCGCCATTCTAAATGCGATGCTGATATTCTGGAAGGAGAAAGATCCGTTTACGAGTAAAGCACAAAATCAGGACTCAAGCAAACAGAAGAAAAGTATTGCTGATGAGACGGCTAAACATAACGACGAGACTAGCGAAAAAGAAGAGGAACAAAGATAAGAAAAGGTGTGGTTCTTATTCGGAATCACACCTTTTTCTATATGCTAAATGGTTTCACTATACAACATTCTTTGTTATTACTACATCAAGTTCCCCTACAACTTTTTTATTACTTTCTTCTGGGAAATTAAAAAGCGGAGTGAGATCGATCATGTAGGTAGTTTTCCCAGAAACCCTGTCACCAGAATTTTTAGTACAAAGTAGTACCCTTACACTACTTCCCAATTTAGTGGGAGAATAGAAAAAAGTATCATCACACCCTAGCCAACTTATATCATATTTTTGTATCCAGGCATTACGGTCGGATATTTCATCTGGTCCATCATAGAGAGGGATAGCTGGACTGAATATCAAAGTAGGGCGTACAGTTCCTTCTGGGTTAGTAAAATAAGTTTTATTTATAGGCAACTCAGAAGGAAACTCCAAGTCCACATAGTCCTGTCGAGAATAACCGTTTCCGTATGGTTGTGGCAATTCAAGCACTTTACTATTAACTGGTCTAATTATTAACACAGTAAAATCTTCAACATTTATATTGAGTGTAACAGACAAACCATTTGTGGGAAGTTTATATTTCTTTGCATCGAATTCAATTAAATCTTCTGTGATGGAGAAGGTGCATTCATTTTCAAAAATTTTTGTAGGTGTTCCTTCAAATGTCACTTTTAAGGTTTTATCATTCGTAACTTTCTCGGCACTTTTTACGGTTATTCCAGCCGATAGCGAATCAAAAGAAACAGTACTAATATCATCCTTCCACTTTGCATTAGTAAGGACTAAATTCACAGATGTTGCATCGGTGAGTTTTTTGCAATATGTTAATGTAAGAGTTTCTTCAGAACTTTTAACAGAAACGACATTCGAATCAGTGTTTCCACTATCGCCTGGTGTCCCTGGATTGTCTATATCGCCAGAACTTTGTGAAATAGCCTTGATTTTCACACCCCTACTTCCACCAATAGTTATTGCTGTTTTTACATCCTTAACAACTGGTTTATCATCAGTAATTGCTGGGATCTCAAATGAGAGTGCCACATAATTGTCTGTTGCTTTCTGTGCAGTAAAACCAGAAATCGTTACCGTTGCTGATGTAATCTTGTTTGTAGATTCATCTGCAGCATCTAATTTGATTGTTGCTTTAGCAGAAGCTGTTGTTGCACCATTGTCAAAAGCATTAAGATTTTTAATTGCGATCTCTTTACCTTCAGCAGTGTATGCAAATTCCCCTTTTGCGACTTCTATCTTAAACGAAAAGTCTGCAAATGCCGCTCCTACAGTCACATCTTTCTGGACATCAGATGCTTCTGTAATACTTACAGTTGGATTCTTGTTTGGGCAAGAAACCGCAAAGAGTAAACTCACTACTAATAAAACAGTGAGTAAAATTGAAGTTCTTTTCATAATTACCTCCGAAATGCTTTCTGCATTTCAAGGCTATTATACTAGAAAAAAAACAAGTCAAGTGTTTTTACGAGTGGTCAAAGAAATTCTAATAGCAAGCATTGCAAAATCTTATTGCTAAAAATGCTTTGCAAGAACCCAACAAGGCACAAAGCCTTGCTGGAACCTTGCAAAGTATTTTTATCTAATAACCTTTATGCAAGCCTTACCATTATAATTTCTCTGATCACTCGTTCTTTGTTGTATCATCATGCCCGCATCAGAATATAACCGTCGTTTGCTTAAGGGCTTCAAGTTCTCAAATCTCATCGAAATCTTCCGTCGGGTGCCAGGTTGTGCATCTATTTAGATATCATCTTTTCAGTGCTGACAAGATATTTTCTCATTGGATAGTGACAAAAACCGTCAGTATCTCTAATACAAGAAAAAATTAGCACCGATGTCTTTTCGCCACCAGGCTCCGTTGAAAATATCAGTAAGTTCGTAGAGAAGCGAATATGCTTTTTTATTAGCACGCTCTATGCTTGATGCAGTTACCACCAATGTAAATGGGCGACCACCAGATGTGACTAATTCACCATTTGTCTCTTTGACAGCACCAAAATAAAGATTCACATCATTAGTATCTTTGCTATTGACCATAAACGGAAGCACATCGTTTGTTTCAACTTTCTCGCCTGTTATAGGATGTTCAGGATAGCCCTTAGATGCGATAACAACACTTAATGCATACAACCCTTTTTCAGTTTCAAGTTCCTCTTTCTTAAGCGACACATTTATGGTATCCTGAAATTCTTTTATCGCATCATCTTTAACAAGTGGAAGCATAGCGGTAATTGAAGGATCGCTTATGCGAGTTTTCATCTGTAGCAAATACACATCGCCGAGGGATGTAATCAGCAAGTGGAAAGTCATAAAACCCTTGTAATCAATGCCATCGCTCTCAAGACCGTGTAGCATTTTATACACAATCTCGTTTCCTATTCTATCTCTGGTTTCTCTACTAAGCGGAAGCGGAGCAACCGCTCCCATACCAGATGAAAAAGCACCGTCGTCATCATCCTTGCTTTTATAATAATCACAAGCGATTGGGAATAAGCGATAATGTTTACCATCAGTTAAAATTGTTGCAGTCGCTGAAAGCCCTTCTACAAATTCCTCTACAAGGAGTGGCGAAGTCTCTAGTTCCTTTTTTGCCCAAGCTTCGGCATAAAAGTAATTGGATGTATCAAAGCGCTCACGAACTTCCCCATCTACTCGCTTTAAAGAAACAGGATGCCCCTTATATTGAGTTAAAACTTCTTTAAGTTCATCAAGATTGTTTACTATATGAGCCTTTTCGAGAGTTTTGATGCCATATCGCTTTGCCCTCACACGGAGTGTCTGCAAGTTTTCAAAAACGAAGTTCTGCTTTGCGGGGCCTAACACAGTCGCACCAAGTTTTTTAAGCTCGTCGGTTGCACCCTTGCCAATTATTGCACCTGTTAGTGGAATTACAAGATCTATTTTTTCAGTCTTTACTATATTAATGATATTAGCGACATCATCAGATGTTTCTTTTTCCTTAATTATAGCATACTCACGAATGCCAGGATTGCCAGGATAGGCATAGATGGTCTTCTCTTCTTTACTTTCAGCAATCCATTTGACAAGAGAATGTTCTTTTGCGACATTTCCAATTATGAGTATTTTCATTGATGCCTTGTTGTAAGTACCGGCGGTCGGACTCGAACCGACATGAAGGTCACCCCTCGATAGATTTTGAGTCTATTGTGTCTACCAATTTCACCACACCGGCAGTATTTTTCTATTCTATCACAAAAATGGTTTTTATGCAACCCCACCCACAAAATTTTTTTTGTGAGGATGGTTGCTACTCACGAGTCATTCGCTAGAATCTCGGGCGATATTTGAAAAGTCAGAGACAGAGCATT
>SAMEA104315433__coassemble_935_pt1 | contig 12297 bp, 12 predicted proteins | sample SAMEA104315433__metabat2_high_PE_016 | metagenome-assembled genome bin SAMEA104315433 (sample SAMEA104315433) | gut metagenome | biome: Monkey gut; feature: monkey-associated habitat; material: faeces | place: China | collected 2013
AGATTGGGATGGATTTTGCAAACTTGAAGGGGAAAAGCAAATGAAGGTCGTACTTGATGTACTACCGAATGCTTTTCCCCTGAGTTTGCAAAAGGCGCCCAAGATTCTAGCGACTATCTTTGGAGTTGGATTGAATCAATCCAACTCCAACTTCCCAGTATAGAGGTCGTAGTAACGACCTCTATACTGAAGCAAATCCTCGTGTGTTCCACGCTCGATGATTTTGCCACCTTCCATAACCATAATAGCAGCAGAGCCTTGAACGGTGGACAAGCGGTGGGCAATCACTAACACGGTGCGCCCCCTCATAAGTGCATCCATACCCTTCTGAATTATCATCTCGCTTTCAGAATCGATCGAGCTTGTAGCCTCGTCTAACACCATTACAGACGGATTTAAGACAGCGGCTCTAGCAATAGACAACAATTGGCGCTGGCCCATCGACAACTCAGTATCGCTTGCATTGATATAAGTGTCATAGCCATCCTTTAGCCGTTCAATGAAACTATCCGCACCGACTAGCTTTGCAGCGGCAACCACTTCTTCGTCTGTCGCATCAAGTCGCCCATAACGGATGTTTTCCTTGATTGTGCCTGAAAATAAATGTGTGTCTTGTAGCACCAAGCCGATATTGCCTCGTAGCGACGATTTTTTTATTTCCTTTATGTCAGTGCCATCAAGGGTGATAAGTCCAGAGTCTATATCGTAAAAACGATCCAACAAATTCGTTATTGTAGTTTTACCAGCACCAGTTGAACCTACAAAAGCAATCTTTTCACCTCGTTTTGCCCAAAGCGAAATATCGTGAAGCACATTGTGTTTTCCATCGTAGGCAAAATTAACATCTTTAAATACAATATCGCCTTTGATGTCGGAGAGTTCTTTTGTACCATTGTCAACTTCCTTCTCTTCTTTAAGGAAAGCAAAGATTCTCTCAGCACCTGCACTCGCCCTAATCACATTGTTAATATGGTTAGATGCATTGATAAACGAGCCGGTAAACGAACGAGAGAGTTGCAAAAACATAATAGTCGTACCAACACTTAAGACGAAATTCTCGGAAAATGCAAGGCGAACACCAATAACGGCAAGTATCACATAGAGCAAATTGCTTATATTCGCCATAATCGGCATATAAAGATTGGTGTATTTATGGGCCTTTTCACTGTTAAAACTCCAGTCTTCGTTGAGTTTTTCAAAAGTCTCTTTGTTTCGCTCTTCGTAGCAAAATGTCTTTATCACCTTCTGCGCATTGAGACTCTCTTCCGCATAACCGTTAAGAGCGGCCAAAGTCTTTTGGTTTCCCCTAAAATACTTTACACTTCGCTTTGAGAGTAGCTTCATCACAAGAAGTATAACGGCAACATACACCACAGCAAAGATTGAGAGCAAGGGGCTTACAATCACCATCGTCACAAATATTACAACTATTGTAATAGAAAAACGAAATAAATCAGGAATGCTCGACAAAATCACATCGCTAATCGTATCCATATCGTTGGTAAACACACCCATAAGTTCACCAAACGAATGGGTGTCAAAGAACGAAATCGGCAACTCCTGCGTATGTTCAAAACAATCACGTCTCAAATCATAAAGCACTTTTTCTGTAAGAAGGCCAAAGAGTTCTGCAGAGATAAGATATGCGATCACACCGCATAGCATAATCGCACCGATTTTGACAAGATATGAAATAAGCGGTGCAAACGAAATATCAGTGCTATTTATAAGCGGAACGATATAGGAATCGATCAGAGTTTGAATAAACACACTCGATGCGATTTCCCCCGCCGTAGTTATAAAAGCAAGAATTGTAACAATTACAAAAGTTCCTTTATTGTTCTTTACAATATAGTTTATAAGAGTCTTTAATGTTTTCAAAATACCTTTTTTGTTATTATTCATTTCGGGTCACTCCTTGTACATCAGAGAGTGTTTTATAGAATTGAGACGATAAAAGCAAATCGTTATGCTTGCCAATCGCCTCAATCTCGCCATTATGAAGCACGATGATCTGATCTGCATCTTTTACCGAAGCAACCTTTGCAGAAATTATCACTTTCGTACAGTCTTTGTTGTTATTCTTCAGGGCTTCACGAAGCGAGGCTTCCGTGTTCAAATCTAGAGCCGAGGACGAATCGTCCATAACAATAATTTTTGGATCTTTCAAAAGTGCACGAGCTATACAAAGGCGCTGCTTCTGGCCACCTGAAAAGTTCGCTCCGTTCTGTTCAACTTCATAATCAAGCCCGCCTGGCAAGCCTTGAACGAACGACTTGATTTGTGCGGTTTCAAGAGCATCATAAATCTCATCATCCGTTGCTCCTTCCTTTCCCCACTGCATATTAGAGCGAATCGTTCCTGAAAAAAGTGTGTTTTTTTGAAGCACAACGGCAACACTATCGCGAAGTGCATTCAAATCGTAGTCGCGAACATCAATGCCACCGATTTTTAAAGAGCCAGATGTCACATCGTAAAGCCTAGCAAACAGCGAAATCAATGTGGTTTTACCACTTCCCGTTTGCCCTACAATACCAAGCACAGAGCCTTGTGGTGCTTCAAAATTTATGTTTTTCAACTGCAGTTTGCTTTTATCATTGTAATACGAAAAATCCACATTCTCGGCTTTAATGTCGCCACTTTTGACTTCTTTTATGGCTTTATCGTTGTTTTTAATAGTAACTTCTTCTGCTAAAACTTCCTTAATTCTTCTGTAGCAAGCACCACTCATAACGATCGCGGCCATAGTCATCGCGGCCATCATCATTGAAAATAGGATTTGCATATTGTATGATAACATACTCATAAGTCCACCTGTGGTAAGAGAGCCACTCACAATTTCTGAAGCACCGCGATAGGCGATAATAAGCAAACAAGCATAGATTATACCGCGCATTATTGGAGCACCAAGCGAAATTATACAGTTTGCCTTTCTGAAAATCTTATAGTGTTCTCGATTTACCCTATCGAACTTTTTCTTTTCCTCTTCTTCGCGGACATAACTTTTTACAACTCGCATCGCTCTTAAGTTTTCACCTGTAATTTCATTCGTTTTATCGACCACCTTGAAGCCCTTTGTAAAAAGCGGAATCAGAATAATCATAAGTGTGCCAATCAGCATTATAACAAGCGGAAGCACAACGGCATAAATCAAAGCTAAATGCGAAGACACCTTAAACGACATCACAAGTGCTGTGACTATCATAATCGGCAGTCTTATAGCTATACGAATGAGCATTTGGTATGCCATTTGAATGTTTGTCACATCCCCTGTTAGCCGAGTTACAAGCCCACCTGGAGAGAACTTGTCTATATTTGCAAAGGAAAACTCCTGTATCTTAGAAAATATGGCAAAGCGCAAGTTCTTTGCAAAACCTGTACTCGCCTTTGCTGCAAATATAGCAGAAAGCACCCCACACAAGAGGGATAAGAGAGCAAAACCTATAATTATCAGCGCAAATTTTTTAAAACTTGCATAGTCGCCTGTAGTAAAGCCTGCATCAACCATCTTTCCCATAACATAAGGAATTGCGATATCCATAACCACTTCAAGAGTAACAAAGAGCGGTGAAAGAATAGCTGCAAATCTATAACCTTTTGTGTATTGGAATAGGGAAGATGCCACATTTTCTCTGTTCATAAATTCATCACCTATAGAAAAAAAATTCCCTATATTATATCATATCATATATGCAATTAAATGTCAATGGTATTTCACTCTCTTTTGGAGAGCGTGATATACTCAAAAACATATCATTCACACTATCAGAAAAGTCTCGAGTAGCACTATCGGGTGCAAATGGCGAAGGTAAAACCACACTTTTAAAAATTCTAGTCGGCGAAATGGAGAAAGACGATGGTTCGATTTCCAAAGATAGGGATGCAACTATGCTCTATGTTGCACAGAACGGAGCCTTATTCACCCATAAAACTTTAAAGGAAGAGGCTTTTTCTATTTTTGAAAAATTTCCTCGCCCTGATAATGAAAAGGAAAGCCTATTTGCAAAAATTTCAAAAGGTCTTGGATTCTCAAAGGCGGATGAAAACAAGGATTGCTCTTTATTTTCAGGTGGTTTTCAAATGCGAATTATGCTTCTAAAGGCACTCATTGCAAAGCCAACCTTTATGTTTCTTGACGAGCCGACAAACTACCTTGATATCGAAACTCGATTGTGGCTTCTTGAATACCTAAACTCACTCTCTGGCGGATATATTTTAGTCTCTCACGATAAGTATTTTCTTGATGAGACGGTAAACGAAGTATATGAATTACAGAGAGGCAATTTATACAAATTCAAAGGCAATTACTCATCGTATGAAAATGAGCGAATTAAGAATTTAGAAATGCTTCAAAAAAAGGCAGCAGAGCAAGAAAAGGAGATCAAGAAAACTGAGGCTTTTATAGAACGATTCCGCTACAAAGCGACTAAAAGTAAAAGTGTACAGTCCAGAATCAAGTCACTCGAAAAGATGGAAATCATCGAAATTCCGCCTCACCTAAAACACATACACTTTACAATACCATCGGTAGATTTTTCACCAAACGATATTTTTACTGTAGAAAATATTTCTAAATATTACGATGATAAGTGTATTTTCAAAGATGTGAATTTCTACATCGGCAAGGGCGAGCGATGTGCAATAATCGGTAGAAATGGCGAAGGTAAAAGTACACTTTTACGCCTTCTAACATCAACAGAAAACCCAACGAGTGGCACGATTAAAAGAGGCGATGTTCCATATGTTTATTTTCGTGGCGATGATGATGCATCTATTCTAAAAAAGCACAGCGAATGCAAAGACTTAAATGTGCTTGAATATGCTGTTCACTTTGGCGAAATCGATGAAAAAACCGCCAAGAATATGCTAGGAGCCTTTATGTTCTCTGGCGACGACATATTAAAAAAAGTCGGTGTACTTTCAGGCGGTGAAAAATCCAGGCTTGAACTTCTGACTCTCATATCGCATAAAACTGGCTTATTGATTCTAGACGAGCCGACTAACCACCTTGACATCGCATCAAAAGATATGTTGCTTGAAGCGATAAAGGCATATAATGGAACTGTGATTTTCGTTTCCCACGATGTGCATTTTATAGAAAATCTTGCGACGAAGATCATACAACTTGAAAATCACAAAGCGACCGTTTACGACGGAGACTGGAGTTATTTTTCATCAAGAATGGCAGAAATGGGCGAAACCGAAAGTTCGTTTGTATTCGGTAAAATCAAAACTCAGAAACTCGCAAAAAACAACGATCAATCAAAAATGAACAATTTGTCTAAAAATAAACAAAATGTTGATTTTGCAAAAACAACTACCGCTACTCAAAATTCATACGAGGAGAGTAAAAAGAAACGCAACGAAGAGCGGGCTAAGGCAAAAAAACTCCTAGCACTAGAAGAAACCATAGCAAAGTTAGAATCCGAAATCGAGCAAAACGAAGCCGAGCTTCAAAAAGAGTCCGTCTATTCCTCATTCACAAAATCGCAAGAAGTTTTATCCAAAATCGAAAATCTAAAAGATTTACTACAACAAACCGAAGACGAGTGGCTAACACTACAGGAGGAAAATTTATGAAAATTCAAATTCCAGAAAATGTAAAAAAATTAAATGTAATATTTAAAAATAATGGATTTGAATTATACGAAGTCGGCGGTGCTGTAAGAGATAGTTTATTAGGTTTGCCAACATCTGACATCGACTTTTGCACAAGTGCGTCCCCTAATGAAATGCTTCGTATGTTCCCCTATGCGATCAAAACTGGTATAAAACACGGTACGCTTACAATTCCATTCAAAAAGGAACATTACGAAATCACAACATACAGAATCGATGGAACATACAGCGACAGTCGCCACCCCGAAAATGTGGCATTCTCCAAAAACCTAAAAGAAGACCTCTCCCGTCGCGATTTTACTATAAATGCAATGGCTGCAAATATAGAAACTGGCGAAGTCGTTGATTTATTTTTAGGGACAAATGACATCAAAAATAAAATAGTGAGAACCGTAGGCAATCCAGAAGAGCGCTTTAAGGAGGATGCCCTACGTATGATGAGAGCTGTACGCTTTTCAAGCCGCCTCGGTTTTTCAATAGAAACAAAGACATTTGATGCGATGAAAACTCTTTCTAAAACTATAGAAAATATTTCTAAAGAACGCATCAAAACCGAACTTTTCGGCATTCTAGAATCCGCATTTGTAAAAGATGGAATTAAAAATCTAATCACAACTGAGCTTTGGAGCGGTGTGTTTCCATATCTAAATCCACCCTCATTTACCGCAATCGATGCTTTGGATATAAAAGAGAAAGGCAAGGCTACACTTCGATTTGTAGTGCTTCTCTACATCACAAGAGCAACAATAGAGAGTGCAACAAAATCAATCAGTTTTCTTAAATGTTCGAACAAGGAGAGAGACGAAATTTTACATCTCTACAAAGCATCGCTTGTAGATATTCACACGATGAAAACTCCGTATCGTCGGCGAAACTTCCTATCGCTTTTAAATCGTGAATTTTTTGACGATTTCTTTTTAGTCCTAAACGAGTTAAACTCTTTGTCCAAAAACGACAAGGAAAAGTATGCACCGCTCCTTTCATCCCCACTCACAATCAAAGAACTCGCGATAAACGGCAACGATTTAAAAAGAAGTGGCATCAGCGACAAGGAAATTGGTGCCTCTCTAAAAAAGTGCCTAACCTTTGTGCTTGAAAATCCAGAAGACAACACGAAAGAAAAACTCCTAAGTTTACTTCAAGCCCAAGCCTGAGCGCATAGCCCTTTTTATATTTCGGAGCTCTCGTGCTGTATTTGAAACGGACGAGCCACTCTTTTCAGGCGGTGTAAAATTGCCGTCACTATCTGGGCTTTTGAACTTGCCGTATTGCCAATCGCCGACATTGAACTGAGCCTCTATGCGGTCTTCTATACTGTCGTCAAGAGCGGGGAAAAAGTCTAGCCCTGTGATATCTTCAAGTTCGTCAACACTCATTGTATACGAAATTAGCGGAGAAGTTAAATTCTCGTTTGGCAAAACAAAGCCAATCGCCTTTTGCTCGTTTTCATTGCACACCATTAGGGCCTTGTAGTAAGAGTGAGGCACCGCAACTCTATTCTTTCCGATGTGTTTTATAGGTTTGTCTTTGTAAAAAATAGGACCTGTCGTTACATAGAGAACATCATCACAGTAGGCATTGAGACGAACAGCACTTTCAAGGTCTGCCCACTTGCCACGATTGAACTCTTTTTCCTGTGGACTCATATTAGACATATAAAATGTTTCGCTCATCGCATCAGTGTTCCATTTAAAGTCAGCGGCAGGTGCAAGATGCCCCCTATCGTAGCCTGATGAGCGATAATCATCCAAGGTTGCTGAGCCTGTAAGAACGCTATAATCCTCTCTAAAGTCTTCGGTGCGGCTACTCTCTGGTGCCATCAAATGATCTTTTGTGAGAACATAGGCGACCCAATTTGGCTGTTCTGTGCTTTCGTTGTAGCCTAGCGAGTATGCCATATGATCAACTCTCTGTTCCTTATATGGAGATGAGGGGATTGCATAACGAATATCGGCATCGGATAATTCAGCATTGCCAATCTCTGGAGTCTTTTCAGGAATGAATACATACACGGCAAATGCGATTATTAAAACCGCAAATACTGGTATAAAAAAGCGAGAACTCTTAAATCGTTTAAACGACTTCTTAACCTGTTTATCTACCGAAAACTTATTTTTTTTCATATTGCCCAAGACAAGACTCGAACTTGCACACTTTTGACGGTACTAGCACCTGAAGCTAGCGTGTCTACCAATTCCACCACTTGGGCTAAACTTTAAGTGTTGAACTTAAAGAATACTATGTCCCCATCTTTCATCAGGTAATCCTTGCCTTCAAGGCGAAGAAGACCTTTCTTTTTTACCTCGCTCTCACTCTTGTATTCTTTTAAATCGTCGTATGAATACACCTCGGCTTTGATAAAACCTTTCTGAAAATCAGTGTGAATTATCCCTGCACATTCAGGAGCACTCATACCCTCTTTAAAAGTCCAAGCTCGGTCTTCGTCCTCGCCAACTGTGAAGAAAGTCCGTAGACCCAAAGTGTGGTAGCAAGTACGAACAAGATTGGATAAAGCGGAAGTTTTGATTCCAAGAGCATCTCTCATCTCTCTTTTCTCTTCTTGTGTCTCAAGCGAAGCTATGTCTTTCTCGATCGCAGCACTGATAAGCACCACTTCGGCATTTTCGCCCTCGGCGATCTTCTTAACCGCATCACTGTATTTATTGCCTGAGGCGACACTGCTCTCGTCTACATTGCACACATAGACGACTGGCTTCATCGTAATTAGGAATAGAGAATCGAGTACTTTTTTCTCTTCGTCACTCCAGTCTACACTTCGTAAAGGCTTTTCACTCTCAAGAGTCGCAATTGCCTTTTGGTAAAGGTCCAAATTACCGCTCTTGTCTTTCTGTAGGCGAGACTGCTTTGCTTCCTTTTCATATCGCTTTTGGATTGTTTCCAAATCGGAAAGGATAAGCTCAAGGTTGATGGTCTTAATGTCGTCGGCAGGATTTATTGCACCACTTACATGCACAATGTCCTTGTTTTCAAAACATCTGACCACATGGGCTATAATACCAACTTCTCTGATTGATGCAAGAAATTTGTTTCCAAGCCCTTCGCCTTTTGATGCGCCTTTTACTAATCCCGCAATATCTACAAACTCCGTAACAGCAGGAATCACTCGCTTTGCAGGGATAAGCTTCGAAATCTCCGTAAGGCGCTCATCATCCACATTGACGATACCAACATTCGGCTCAATCGTGCAGAACGGATAGTTTGCGATATCAACATCGCTTTCGGTGAGAAGAGAAAAAATCGTGGACTTCCCAACATTAGGAAGCCCAACTATGCCACAATTTAGACTCATTTATTCTTAGCCAAATCGAACTGATAAGTGAAGCCAAGCCTTTCATCCCAAATAAGATTACTACTAGCAGCTTCGGAATTAAAGAAGAAACCGTACCCAACCGATGTACGCGAGAACACTTGCCAATTTTGTGCAAAACTATAAACAATTGAGAAAGTACCGATAGGACCAATACCAACAGTTCCCTTGCCAGAGACAGAGAGGTGAGCACCTGCACCAATTGAGAAGTCAAGAATACTGTTTTCGGCTTCTTTTGACCCTGTGTCGGTAAATATAAGTTTTAGCCATACCCAATCAAAACCCGTATTTAAACTAAAACCAACATAATTATTTAGCAAGCCCCAACCAAGACCAAGATCTAAATAATATCGAAAGCCAAAAAGTTTATCAAGATCCACTTTAGAATAGGTTAAAGCTCCTCCAAGCCCTCCCCAACCAATAGATGCACCAACACCCAACTTCTCATTTGTCATTTTTGTACTATTAAATCTGTTGTTTCTGCTGTTATCCACAAGTTTTGTAGATACAGTTGTCGCAAACACAGAGGAAACTGCAAGTAGTAAAACAAGCATAATCACCAAAATCTTTTTATTCATCATCTTCTCCTTATAAAAATGAATACATCTTTTATTATAACACAGATGTAAAACTTTGTAAACATATGATTGGACTTTTAATAAAAAAATCGCCCCATTTTACTAAACATAAATTTAGTGTATAATAGAACTGTGGATAAAAAAAGCTACACCGCAGAAATCACAATCAAAAAGTCTCGCTTTATCGCTACCCTCTCGCATTTTGAAAACCAGGAAGAGTTAAAAAAGGTAATTGATGAGACGAGAAAAGCAAACCCTAAGGCTCGCCATGTGGTGCATGCCGCCGTATTTGGCGAAAAGTGCGATGTGTTCTCAATGAGCGACGACAGAGAACCGAAGTACACGGCGGGAAAGCCAATGTTGAACATATTAATAGGAAGTGGCTTAAAAAATGTTGGAGTGATAACAGTACGCTACTTTGGAGGCACTCTGCTTGGTCGCGGTGGCTTACAAAAAGCCTACAGCGATGTTTGTAAGGCGGTGGTCAAAGAGGCTTTAAGATCATAAGCGAACGTTCCCGCCCCTCAAGTGGTTCTAGCTCAATAACTTCGCCACTGAATTTTGCGAGAAGCCCCAACTCCTTTTCCACAGTTTGTTTTTTACCTTTGTATGCAAATACTATTCCGTCATCTTTTAAAATGCGACGAATAGGTTTTTCCACTTCTTTTATATCTGTAAAGGCTCTAAAGGTTATAAAGTCAAATCGTTCTTTAATGGAACTTATATCATTATTAATAATTTTGATATCGTTTTTTACAAATCCATTCTGCTTCAAAACATTACTGGTGTTCTTTAAAAAAGTGCAACGCTTAAGGCTTCGGTCTATTCCATAGAACTGAACCCGATAGGAATTAAGCGAAAAAGCAAGAGAAAGCGGAATTAACGGAAGTCCCGCTCCGGTGCCAAGATCGGCAAAAGATATACTTTCGCCTTCGCTTAAAGTTGTGCTTTTTTCTTTAACATATGCCTCAATAATCTCGAACGGCAAAAGCGAATCCTTTATATGAAAGGTATCAAACTCGTCTGCAGAAGAAGCAGCGGTTAAATTAAACACCTCTCCCCACAAAAGAACCGTGTCTCTATATAGGGAGAGTGCTGTATTTAAATCGTCAAACGACTTATAATTATTAGAAAGACTATCAGTCTTTTTTGTCATTTTCTTCAACCTTTATAGCTTCGCTTTCGTAGGTTGGAGTGTTTGCCTTAATTTCAAGGTCGGTCATCTTGGTTGTGAACTTCACACGACAGACTATGGCTGTGATGGAAGTGCCAAGACCAAGCACTGTAAGGATTGCACCAAGCACAATCATTATGGTCTTGCTTGCAATGTCTGGGCGAATTATCAAAAGAATACCAAAGCCGATTGAAAGGATGGTCATAATGATCAGGCGCCACAAAATGTTTTTTGGATGAAAGGCACAAAGCTCAACAAGAAGTGTAAAACCGTACACAACAAGAAGTGCTCCAAACACCATAAAGATCACAGGTCCAACGAACCAAGGAAGCACCATCATCAAAAGACCAAGTAGGATATCTACAACAGTGTTGCTAACAAGCCAACCCCGGAAAATCGCTGGGCTTGATGAAATGCTGAACATATCCATAAAGCCGTTGATGAACAAACCAGCACCAAGTGCAACAATCAAAACTAGCATTGCATTGTTTGAATATATAATTGCATACACACCAAGCACAGCAACAAGTAGCCCCATTATAAATGTGAGCCACCAATATTTTTTTAGTAAAGCTATCATATTTTACCCCTCTTAGTTAGAAGCATCAGCAGAAGTATCAGGAGTCTCGCCACCATCATTGATGCGAACAACTTCAACATCAAAGATCAAGACGGAGTTGCCTTCAATTGCACCGACACTCTCTGAACCATAACCTAGCTCTGGTGGAATGTAGAAGCGGTATTTTGAACCTACATTCATAAGTTTAATACCTTCTTGAACACCAGGGATAAGCTGGTCAAGACCGAACATCATATCGTTGCTTTGATCCACAACATTCTCTGGAGTATTTGCAGCCATAGAGTAGTTCACGGTGATACAGTCTCAGGCACTTTTTCGCCGTCGCCCTGTGTTATAATTTCATACTGCAAGCCAGAATCGGTTGTGCTAACACCCTCTTTATTCTTGTTTTCTTCGAAGAACTTTTTAGCCTCTTCAAGTTTCTGTTCAGATATTCTCTTGTCGGCTTCTTCAACCTTAGCCATAAAGTCTTCTTGAGTCTTACGAACTCTATCGCCCATCATATCGATTTTTTCAACCGCATCGTTCTTATAATCAAGAATGCCCTGGACAAGATAACTCAATGCGGCATCTTTTGCATCGGAGCCAAACATACGCTCATAATCTTCACCTATATTTTGGGCTGTAAAATAGCCTGAGAGATAAGCAAAATCATTTTCTGCAGCTACTTCGCCGTTTTCATCTTTTGGCAACACCAGCGATAATGAATCGCTACTACTGTTATTCTTAGAGCAACTTATTGACAACATAGAAACAAGACAGAGTATCGAAAGCAGCAGTAATACTACATTTCTTTTTGTATTAATTTTTTCCATATCTATAATTTTATACAAAACCCAATTTTTTGTCAACATATATTTTCACCCCAGAAGGAGTTAAAAAATTTTGCAATGCAAAATTAAAAAAAACATCTCGGTAGAAGCGACTACCCAGCCCCCGACGGAGATCTTGATGGATTTTGCAAAGTTGAAGAGGCAAAGCAAACGACGGTCATACTTTGTGTATTACCTAGTGCTTT
>SAMEA104315433__coassemble_975_pt1 | contig 11980 bp, 10 predicted proteins | sample SAMEA104315433__metabat2_high_PE_016 | metagenome-assembled genome bin SAMEA104315433 (sample SAMEA104315433) | gut metagenome | biome: Monkey gut; feature: monkey-associated habitat; material: faeces | place: China | collected 2013
GAATGGGAGAGTGAGAATCCAAATCTTAAAGTTTCATATGAAACACTTGGCTCGTCTGTTGGAATCAAGCAGCTGAAAACAGGCACACTCTCGCTTGCAGCCTCAAGCCGTGAATTAAAGCAGAGCGAAATTGACGACGGCTATAAAACAATAACTATCGCCTTAGACGGTATTAGCATAGTTGTGAATAAGGATGTAAATATTTCTAACATAGTTCTTTCTGATCTTGCAAAGGTGTATGCAGGTGAAATCACGAACTGGAAAGATCTCGGCGGTCAAGACGAAAAAATAGAAATAATTTCGCGCGATGAAACTTCTGGTACTTATACAACTTTTAAAGAAATGGTACTCGATAGTGCTAAAAAGGAACAAGACGAAAATGCAATTATTGCAAAAGAGAACGGAGAAGTTGCAATGAAGGTTGCCTCTCTTTCAGGTTCAATCGGCTATGTCGGTATGGCATTCAACGAATTTGTCGAGGAAAACGGTGGTAAAGTTATATCCATAAATGGTGTTTACCCAAACAAAGACAATGTGAAAAACGGCAGTTATACTCTTAGCCGTCCGCTTTATCTTGTGTACAGAGGAGAGATGCAAACTGGCAATATCAAGGCATTCATCGACTATATTCTCTCTGAAAAAGGCCAGAAAATCGTTGAGAATACAGGCTTTATCAGCATCAATTGAGGATTGTATGGTGAGTTTAACAACAAGCATAAGTGCAAAGCGAAAAACAGAAGGAGTAGCAAAGTCGTTATTCTTAATTGCTTCTCTCTTCGTAATCCTTGCAGTTGTGTCAATCTGTGTGTTTATCTTTAAAGAGGGGGCGAGTTTCTTTAGAACGGAGAGTTTAAGCGGTTTTCTGTTCTCTGCAGTATGGAAGCCCACAGCGGATGTTCCCTCTTACGGTATACTTTCGTTTATCGTAGCGAGTTTAGAAGTCACATTCCTTTCTTTGCTGTTTGCACTTCCGCTTGGCTTGTTCGTTTCAATCGCACTAGAGGAAGTGGTATCAGCACGACTAAAAAGTGTAATCGGCGGTTTTATAGAAGTGCTTCAAGGTATTCCATCCGTTATATTTGGGCTCGTAGGAATGAGCCTTGTTGTACCTTTTGTAAAAACTCACTTCGGTGGGAACGGCTACAGTATTCTTACAAGTAGCATAGTTCTTGCGATTATGATACTACCGACGCTCACAAATGTGATAAGCACCGCACTTGAAGGAGTGAACACAGCCTTGAAAGAAGGTTCGTATGCACTCGGTGCCACAAAGGCAGAAACGGTGTTCCGCGTGGTGCTAAAAGACAGTCGCCTCGGAATTATAACAGCTGTTATATTGGCACTTGGGCGAAGTGTAGGTGAGACTACCGCGGTGCTTATGCTACTTGGCAATGCATCTCTTTTTCCACGCTCGCTACTCTCAATGTCGCGTACATTGACAATGAACATCGTCACCGATATGAGTTATGCAGAAGGTGTGCATATGAATGCACTATTTGCTACAAGCCTACTACTTTTGATAATAATACTCCTGTTAAACTCGCTTACAATCTACATCTCTCACAAAGTAAGGAAAAACAATGGATAGGTTAAAAAAGAACAAAATAACAAATGTTATATTTTTACTTCTCTGCCACACTGCTGTAATTATAACACTTGTTATAGTTGTAGGGATGTGTGGGTACATAGGAGTAAAGGGCTTGTTCAGTGGTGGGAAAATAGCAAATGGATTTAATACTCACTACTTTGGCTCATCGTCGCCTTTAAGTGGCATTCTATGGAATACAGTGGTGTTTTTACTGCTAACACTGTTGTTATCGGTACCGCTTGGGCTCTTTTCTGCAATTTACCTTTGCTTCTATGCACCGAAAAATGGTATAACATATGTTATAGAAGCGAGCATTAGCACATTGCAAGCACTTCCATCTATAATTTTCGGTTTGTTTGGAATGCTACTGTTTGTAAATGTCCTTGGCTTTGGTTATTCGCTTTTAAGCGGAGTACTCACGGTAACTCTTATGGTGCTACCAACTCTAATCTATGCCTCTATGGCTGCGATAAGGCGAGTAAATCCTGCACTTCTTGAGGCGAGTATAGCACTTGGAAGCACAAAGAGTGAAGCTATTTTCAAGGTGGTGCTAAGAGATGCCGCAAAGGGGATTCTCTCAAGTGTGCTACTCTCAACAGGTCGTGCTCTTGGGGAAACGGCTGCACTGCTTTATACGATAGGCTCATCTTCTGAGTTTATAACTAGTGTGTTCTCGCCAAGTCGCACTCTATCAATGAACATCTACCTTGCTTTAAACGAGGCAAAAGGGCTTGATGAAGTGTATGCTTCTGCATTTATTCTGCTAATCAGCATAATAGTGATAAATGTGGGTGTGCATCTAATCATTAAATCGATAAAGGAGAAAAAATGAACGATTCTAAATTGACAAAAAATGTCAATATTTTTAATATAGACGGTTTGAATGTGTATTATGGTACTCACAAAGCACTTGAGAATGTGAGTATCGACATTGAGAAAAACTCAATACTCTCGCTTGTAGGACCATCAGGCTGTGGTAAAACCACCTTTCTTCGCTCTTTGAACCGTATGAACGACTTGATCGACGGTGCAAGAGTTGAGGGTAAAATGTTATTTGAAGGCAGAGATGTGTACAAGGAAATTGATACTCTTGTCTTAAGAAAAAAGGTGGGGATGTTGTTCCAAAAGCCAAATCCATTCCCAATGAGCATCTTTGATAATGTCGCTTATGGCATTCGCTTGCATTCTCGTTTATCAAAAGCAGAACTTGCCGATAGAGTTGAGCAGAGCCTCATAAAAGCATCCCTATTTGACGAGGTGAAGGATAGGCTAAAGAGTTCTGCTATTCAACTATCTGGAGGTCAGCAACAGCGCCTTTGCCTTGCTCGCACTCTTGCCGTAGAGCCAGAGGTTATCCTTATGGATGAGCCAACAAGTGCCTTAGACCCAATTTCAAGGGCGAAGATTGAGGGGCTTATGCTAGAGTTAAAAAAGAACTACACAATAGTTATAGTCACTCACAATATGGCAGAAGCCAAGTTAGTCTCCGATAAAATCGCTTTTTTCTTTGTAGATGAGAATCGCACAGGCTATCTTGTTGAAACTGGGAATACAAAGGAGTTCTTTGCTTCTCCAAAGAGCAAAATTGCCGAGGATTATATTTTAGGCTTTTCTGCTTAATTTATGCTATGTTGAACAAATGGGACAATTTCGTCAAAACGGATTTTGCTCTCTTTGAATAGAACAAAGGCTTCTTCCTTAGCTTCAACTATTGCTCTCGCCTTGTTGATTGAACGAGCGGCTTCGTAGCCGAGTTCTAAGGCGTGAATATCTTTAGCTTCTTCAAAGGTTAAATCTGGAAGCGATGTAAACGGCTGTATTTCTTCTTTTAGACCGAGAGCATCCCGAAGGGCAGTTCTTTGGTCTGGAGTGTAAAGTTCTGCATAGAGCATACCGTTTTGTAATCTCACAAGTGAGTGAACAAAACTCTCTGGATGAAGGAGTACCTTGATTTTAGACGGTTCTATATCAAATAAAATCGAAGCTTCGGCGATTTCTAAAGCCTTGTTTAAAAGGGTGGCACTGTCAACCGATATTTCTGCTCCCATCCTCCAAACAGGATGTTTTATGGCTTTATCGTATGTGACTTTTTTTAACTCATCAGGCATGTAATTCCAGAATGGGCCGCCTGATGCGGTGATTATGTATTCGGCAATATTTTCCTTTCCAAAAGCTTTGATTAGGTGCGAAAGTGCCACCATTTCGGTGTCTAAAGGGACGATTTTTGCATTTATCCTTTCAGCTTTTTTCATAACCTCTCGCCCGCCACAAACCACGGTTTCCTTGTTAGCAAGGTAAAGATCAAAGCCGTGTTCTACAAAAGTTTCGGAAAAGTTTAAGCCAGAACTACCTTGAATTGCATTGATTACGATAGTATCCTTTGGGGCGTATTTGCTTATCAAAATGTTTGTGATGTTCTCTGCTTCGCTTTTGTTTTTTGCATCTACAACAAACGAATGAGGAACATTAAAATCTTTTTGTATATTATCAAGTTTAGCTTTGTTCCTGTTGGCTGTTATAGCCACAAGGCGATATTGCTCTTGCCCCTTTAGCACATCGAGACACATTGTGCCTATTGCACCAGTGCTACCCAGCAATATCACATTTTTTTTAGACATAGAGAAGCCCAAGTGACCACTGCATAATCCAGAGGCAGAAGATCGGAGCGCTGTTTAGAAATGAATCAAACGAGTCTAGCACCCCGCCACGGCCTAGAATTATAAAGCCACTGTCTTTCACTCCGCCTGCTCTTTTGAATGCCGACTCGACCAAATCGCCAATGTCAGATGTGAGTGCTACGAGTACACCAAGTATCACTGTCCCTACACTTGAAAATTCAGGCATTCCTGGCATAAGTTTTACAAAATAGTATGAAAGTAGCGGGGTTACAACAAAGCCTCCAAGATATCCGACTACACTTTTATTAGGACTAACCTTGAATATGCCACGGCTAGTTTTGCCAAATAACATTCCAAACACATAGCAGGCAATGTCGTTTCCAAACACTAATGCAAACAGCATAATAATGTATAGTGGTCCTTGTGCTGTAAGGTTTACGAGCATAATTGGGAATGTGCAGATATAATTAGGATAGATTATTAATAGTACGGTAGAACCAATACGACTTATGCTTTTTGAGAATGGCACGGTTTCTTCTGCACCCTTTATTACTTCTATAAAAAAGGCGAGAACAATAAGGCTCATAAGTGAGATTTGCACAACTTCTACGTCTTTAAGAAATGTGTTTTCAAGGTAAGCCGCCACAACTAAGACACTCGGAAGCCAAAACGGGATGAGTGGTGTTTCGTAATCAGGTGAAGACTTATCCTTTCGCTTACTATGTGGATAGATGATAAGTTGTATTTCATACGAGCCGATGATTGAAGCGAGACACATAAATATCGAAAAGGCTAGGTTGTTGTAGCCGTTCCAGACATTTACGATAAAGTATATTAAAACTGGCCAAGTTACAACAGTAATCAGCCGTTTTGCAAGATTGTTCAGTTTCATTTCTCAATAAGTATAGCACAAGTGTATTATTTTAACAATATGTAAATGGAGTAATAGTTATTTTTAGCAAAAATCAAGTTTAGAGTGCTAAAAAATGAACAAATTGTTGATTTTTCGTCTGCGAAAGTGCCAGTTTTAAACTTTTTTATTGCTGTGGTATTCACAAAACTCTACAAATATGTTATAATGAAAGTATGGAGGAGTCTAATGTTAGTTGATATTAGCGTTAAGAACTTTCGTTCTGTGAAAGAAAAGCAGACATTGACATTCGAAGCATTGAGAGATAATCGCCTAGATGATTCACGAGTTGTTAGTGTTGATGAAAAAACAAAGCTCATTAAAACAGTTGCTATAGTCGGTCCAAATGGGGCTGGTAAAAGTACAATTGTTAGGGCAATAGAGGCGGTGAAGGCAATTCTCACAGCAAAGGAAGAAGAGGAAAACCCACTTCGTTCCCTTATTGGAAACTCATTTGCTTACGGTGAAACGAAAGGTAAGCCTTCAGAGATTTCTATCACCTTTGTGATAAATGGCAAGATTACATATTATACGATTGTTGCTGATATGCATCGTATTTATTCAGAATCTTTGTTCCAGAAGATTGATGGGCTTAGACGAAAATTATTTGTACGAACTTACCTTGCCGAAGAAGATAAATACAAGCTTAATTTTGGTAAATACTATGTTGGCGAAAAGCGAAAAGCCACTCATAAACTAAAGGCAAACCGAGCTTTCCTGCAAGTAGCGGCTCAAAAGTCAACGATAGAAGAAGGTGATGTAAATAAGGAAGCTTTGTCGTGGTTTACTAATGTGCTTGATGTAAAACCAGTTGGTTTTGCTCAAGGCTCCGAGATGTTCCTTGTAGATATGCTTACAAAGCATCCTGATTGGGGCAAGAAGATCGTGGACTTCCTTTGGTCTTGCGACATCACCGACGTAAAAGAGATCGGAGTTCAAGGCGGACATCCAATTTTCGTCCATGCTAATGTTTCGCAGAAATACGGTGCATTCTTCTCGGGCGAGAGTTTATCACTCAGACGCTTGTCTACAATAGCAGCAAGTTATTTTGAAGCCTTCACGAAAAACAAGGTTATGTTCTTTGATGACTTTGGTATGATGCTTCATCCGTCTGTTGTCTCTCATGCGGCAGAGTTGTTTGAAGGTGCTGATAATGTTAAGAATAGTCAGCTTATCGTAGTTGATTGCAACCCATCGCTTTTGAAGAATAACCTTTTACGTCGCGATGGTATTTATTTTGCAGAAAAGCAGAACGACAGTAGTACACATTATTATTCACTTGCAGACTTTAAGTCGGCAGGAAATAAGCAGAATGTTCAAGTGGATTATCTCAACGGTGCCTTTGGTACACTTCCACTTGTCAGTGACTTCCGTTTTGATAGTTAAGGAGCGAATATGAGAAAACGAGTAAAGATAGATTTTAAACAGCCGATGGTAATTGTATCGTCATCGGAATTGACAGTTGCATTTTTCTCTCAGATGAGAAAGGATTGTCGCTATGACAATCTCACAGTAGTTCACGCTCCTTCTCGCACTTTAAAGGAACTTGTGTCAAATACGGCTAGAATCAAGAATGTAGGTCGCTACAAAATGGCTTATGCTGTGTTCTCGTTCTCCGAGTTTTCTGATGCAACTCCAGAGAATGTTATTGAATTAGAGAAGTCTTCAGAGTCTAGAAAAATTGGTTTGGCTTATACAGCACACTCAATTATGTTGTATTGGGCACTCCATTTTACCACTCTTACAGGCGATGAGGATGCAAACGAGCTCAATTCAATAATCACTCGTTATATACCTTCATTCAAGCATTCAGTTGAGTACTTGCAAGGCGAGGGAAGTGGTTTCCATCTCACTTTGTTCCCAAGAAAGGCAACTGCAGCACTCAATGCATCAAGTCTTAATAATTCATACAGAATGAAGAACGGCATTGATGCTATCAACTATACAAAGTTGTTGAATACTATTACAAAGTATTGTGGCGAGGCGGATGTCTCACGAAACCAAAAGGTGATTTCAGGCTAATGGTAAGAGTTAGATATGCTCCAAGCCCAACAGGCTTTCAACACATAGGCGGTGTTCGCACCGCCTTATATAATTTTTTCTTCGCAAGAAGTGAAGGCGGTAAATTCATTCTACGAGTTGAAGATACAGACAGAGAGCGCTACAGTACAGAAGCTCTTGATGATCTCTATTCGACATTAGAGTGGCTCGGTATTGATTATGATGAAGGGCCAAATGTCGGTGGTCCTCACTCTCCATATGTTCAGAGCGAACGCTTGAAGATGTATCAGGATGCTGCTCATCATCTTGTTGAAATGGGCAAGGCCTATTATTGTTTTTGTACACCAGGGCGCCTAGAGGCTCTAAAGAAAGAGCAGGAAGCGCAAAAAAAAGATGTGCAAGGTTATGATAGGAAATGCTCAACTCTACCGCTTGAAGAAGCAAGGAAGCGAATTGCGAACGGCGAAAGTTATGTTATTCGTCTTCGTGTGCCAACCACTGGCGAAAGTTATTTTGATGATCTCTTACTTGGGCGAGTAAAACGAAAGAACCGCGATGTCACTCCAGATCCAATCATTTTAAAGAGCGATGGCTATCCAACTTATCACCTTGCCAATGTGATCGATGACCACGATATGGAAATCACTCACATTATGCGAGCTCAAGAATGGGTGGCAAGCACACCGCTACATTCGCTAATCTACGAGGCTTTTGGTTGGAAAGCTCCGATTTATTGCCACTTGCCAATGGTTATGGGAAACGATGGGCAGAAGTTATCCAAACGCCACGGTAGCACAGCCGTTAGGGACTTCAAAGCCAAGGGCTATTTGCCAGAGGCTCTGTTAAACTATGTCACCTTAGTCGGTTGGAGCTACGACGATAAAACCGAGTTCTTCACGAAAGAGCAATTAGAAAAGTGCTTTGATATCAAGAAGATTCACACCGCTCCTGGTATCTTTGATTATAAAAAACTAGATTGGTTTAATGGTCAATATATCAGAGCAAAGAGCGATGCGGAGCTTGCAACCTTAATTTTGCCGTTTATGAAAAATGCAGGCATTGATGTAAGCGAGAAGGATTTGGTAAAATACATTCCGCTTATCAAAGAGAGAATCAAGGTGTTAAGCGATGCTCCAGTTATGCTCTCGTTTTTATTCAAGCCTGTGGTTTACACAAGCAAAGAGTCTTTTGCTGCTAAAAATCAGACTTTGGATGATGCTAAACAAATGTTAAGTATTGCAAAAACGGTTGCAGCAAAGGGCGAAAATATTGAAGAAGCACTCTCAAACTATGCAAAGGAACACGGCATAAAGATGAACAATATGTTTATGCCACTGAGAGTTGCAATAACAGGCTCGCCAGTTTCTCCTCCGCTTGGGGAATCGATCGAAATCCTCGGTCAAAAAGAGGCACTTTCCAGAATTGAAAAGGCATTGGCTTATTTGAATTCGTAGCGATTATTTGGAGGCATTGTGGAAAAAAAACGAACATTTGGATGTAAATTATACATAGGCTTTGTGGTTGTGCTATGGTTCACGATTTTTGCGATAGACACGACTATAACATTTGTTATATATGCACTCTTTCGCCTATTCTTTATGAAGAAAGTTGCAAACGGTTGGATGTGGGCAAATGCCCGCTTCCTTTCAAAGAGCATCACTCGTTTATTGGGGGCAAAAGTTGAGGTGAGAGGTGAAGAGAATTTGCCAAAAACTGAAGGGCGTTATTGTATAGTTGGCAACCACGAGTCCTATCTTGACATCACGAATATTCTTGGCTTTTGTCGCCTTCGCACAGGCTTTGTTGCAAAGAGTTCGCTACGCTTTGTGCCGTTTTTGAATCTATGGATGCTTGCCTTTCGTTGCACCTTTATAAAGCGTGGTGGAGTTCGTTCTTCAATCGCTGCGATAAACGATGCTGTAGAGAACATCAAGAAAGGTGTACAGATGGTGATTTTTCCAGAAGGGCATCGAAGCAAGATCGACGATGTAGAAGAGTTCAAGCACGGTTCCTTAAAGCTTGCATTACGAAGTAATGCAACAATCATCCCAATCGCGATGAAGGGATCTCGGGCTAACTTCGAAAGTCGCAAAACCGTCCGCCCATTCATCAAAATCACCATCTCTGTCTTACCGCTAATCGACACTACAACTCTCACAAAGGAAGAAAAAGACGGTCTTGCCCTAAAACTCGAAACCGACATCCGCAATGAAAGAAATAAGTTTTCATTGTAATATCGTTCAATATTTGAAAGAATCCTTGATTTTTTCAGATATTGGGGTTATAATAAAACAAATGGACAACAGAAATAAGAATCTCCATCAGTCCTCGTTTTGGGGAGACGGTGGAGATAATGATAACAATAACAATGATAATAGGAATAACAACTCACCGAATGGTAGACCGCCCTTAAAAAAAGGACCAGGCTTTTGGTATATACCTATAATCTTGCTTTTAGGGCTAGTGCTGGTTTGGAGTGCATTAGGCTCATCCGGAATGCTACAAGGCAGGGCTACTTCCTACAGTGATTTTATTCACTATGTGAAGAACGGAAATGTAGCATCTGCAGATATTAGTGATTCTCAGAGTATTACTTATGTGCTAACAAATGGGCAGAGTGGAACTACTCGCATTCCATATGTAGACTATTCGCTTGTGAAAACTCTTCTTGATAATGGAGTGTCTCTTACAAGTTCTCCACGAAAACTCAGTGTGTTTGATATAGTTGTAAGTTTATTGCCGACTCTACTACTTATATTGATGATGGTGATGGTCATTCGCCAAGCTAAGAATATGGGCGGTGGCAAATTTATGGACGACTTTGGCAAAAATCATGCTAGAGAATACAAGCCTAATGCTAAAGATGCCGTGCATTTTAGTGATGTTGCAGGGCAGATTGAAGCAAAACAAGAGTTGCAAGAAGTTGTTGAATTTTTGAAAAATCCAAAGAAGTTCACAGAAATCGGAGCTCGTATTCCAAAGGGTGTGCTTTTAGTAGGACCTCCAGGAACTGGTAAAACTCTAATCGCTCGTGCTGTTGCAGGCGAGAGTGGAGTGTCTTTCTTTCACACTTCTGGTAGTGACTTTGTTGAAATGTTCGTAGGTATGGGGGCAGCCCGTGTTAGGGATCTTTTTGCTCAAGCGAGAAAAAAAGCACCTTGTATTATATTCATAGACGAGCTTGATGCTGTTGGTCGTGCCCGCGGTGCTGGTATTGGTGGCGGACATGATGAAAGAGAACAGACCTTGAACCAGATGCTTGTTGAAATGGATGGTTTTGAAAGCGACAAGGGTATTATCGTGATGGCGGCAACAAACCGCCCTGATGTGCTTGACCCAGCACTGCTACGCCCTGGGCGTTTTGACAGACAGGTCGCGATTGAACTTCCAGATGTTAAAGAGAGAGAAGCAATTCTCAACATCCATTTGAGAAAGGTGAAGGCAGAGCCTAATCTTGATGTAAACCGCATTGCAAAAGCAACTCCTGGTTGTAGCGGTGCTGACTTGGCTAATCTTGTAAACGAGGCTGCCTTACTTGCAGCTCGAGCATCAAAACCTTTCGTTACAATGAAAGAAATTGAGGATGCAAGAGACAAGATCATTCTTGGTGTTGCTCGTGCTTCTAGAGCAATGTCGCTTGATGAAAAAACGGCAACGGCCTATCATGAAGCAGGGCATGCTTTGTTGCATTACTATTTAGAAGGTGTTGACCCATTGCACAAGGTTACAATCATTCCGCATGGAAGGGCACTTGGTGTTACAATGTCGCTTCCTGAAAAAGATGTGCTTACTAAAACTCGCAAATCTCTTGTTGGCTGGATTAAAATCTGTATGGGTGGCTATGCTGCTGAAAATATTGTATACGGCGAAACTACCACAGGCACAAGCAATGATATCAAGCAAGCTACATCTGTTGCCACTCGTATGGTTACAGAATGGGGTATGAGTCCACTTGGCTTTGTGAACTACGGTGATGAAGACGAGCCACTATTCTTAGGCCGCGAGCTTGCTCAGCACAAGAGTTATAGTGATAGTACCGCAACAAAAATCGATGAAGAAGTTCGTAAAATTCTCTTTGAGTGTATGGACGATGTAAATAAGATTTTAACTGAGCACCGAGATCAACTTGACAAACTTACTCAAAAGTTGGTTGAGGTTGAGACCCTTGACGATAAAGAAATCAGAGAGCTTCTCGGTTTTGAAGAGAAAAAGGATAACGCAGCACTTATCGACTAATGGATGCATCTAAAATAAGAAATTTCTGTATTATAGCTCACATAGACCACGGCAAGAGTACTCTTGCCGATAGGTTTATTGAGAAGGCTCGTCTCTTAAATCCTCGTGCAAATGTTCAAGAGCAGGTGCTTGACAATATGGACATAGAGCGAGAGCGTGGCATTACGATTAAAAGTCAAGCTGTGACTATTCCGTACACGGCTGCTGATGGTGAGACTTATACCTTGAATTTGGTTGATACTCCAGGTCACGTAGACTTTAGTGCAGAAGTTTCAAGAAGTATAGCCTCATCAGAGGGTGCTCTTTTGTTGATTGATGCGACTCAAGGTGTGCAAGCTCAGACTCTTGCAAATATGTATATGGCTTTTGATGCTGGGCTTGAAATTATTCCTGTTATAAACAAGGTTGATTTGGCTTCTGCCGATGTAGATGCTGTTAAACATCAGATAGATAACGATTTGGGGCTTTCATCGGAAGATGCTCTTCTTGTCAGTGCAAAAACTGGGCTTGGTGTTGATGAGTTGTTTGAAGCGATAGTAAAGCGAGTTCCGCCACCAAATGGCGATGAAAAGGCTCCGCTCAAAGCCTTGATTTATGATAGTCATTATGACCCATACAAGGGTGTGA
>SAMEA104315433__coassemble_1001_pt1 | contig 11803 bp, 10 predicted proteins | sample SAMEA104315433__metabat2_high_PE_016 | metagenome-assembled genome bin SAMEA104315433 (sample SAMEA104315433) | gut metagenome | biome: Monkey gut; feature: monkey-associated habitat; material: faeces | place: China | collected 2013
CTCAGCATTTTCAACTACAAGTGCAGAAAAGTCAATATGAATCACAGGATAGTCGTTGAAGTCGTAATCAGTGCTACCTATGTAGAGATCCCTAAACAGTTCCTTCTTACCTTGGAAAATCGCCTTTAAAGTGCTTACCGTAAGGCTTTTACCAAAGCGACGTGGGCGAGAGAGAAAATAATATCCTACACCTTTTCTTACGAGGCTATACAGATAATCCGTCTTATCCACATAGACTAACTTATTCTTAATGAGATTCTCGAATGATGCTGATGTTATATCAATATTCTGCATATTATCAACTGCACTTGTTTTTTTCATAATAACAAAATACTAGAAAGTTGTCAATATGACAAGCACTGTGTTAAACCTTGTTGATTTTTTTCTTTTACGAGTGGTTTAAACCTATGTAGAATACATTATGCTGACCGTCGCCTTGCTCTAAGGCTTCAAGTTTGCAAAATCCATTCCGATCTCCGTCGAGTGCTGGGAGGTCGCTTCTATCGAGAGATTTTTTGGGAACTGACAAGATCTTCGTCGGGGGCTGGTAAGTCGCTTCTCACGAGATATCTTTTATTAATTTTGCTGAAGCAAAATTATTTCAGCATCGCTTCTAGAGATGCTAGGGATTGAAAGTATGTGTTGTACGATATGACACCGTGCTCGTACTCCCACACTCGCATATCGATATGTTTTTTAAGGCGCTTCTTGTTTTCTCTGCGAAGCCTTACCTCCTCGCCTCGCTTTAACACTCGTCCGAGGAATGGGAAGGTCATATTCACAGAACCAATGAGAGTCACTTGGTGCTTTAGAGTGAGACTGAGGTTCTTTTCCAAAAATCCTTTTATTGCACGAAGTAGGGCTTTCAATTCTCTAACATCATTTGAAAACACTAGAGTGTCGTCCATATAGCGGACAAAGCCAAAGCCCTTGCTACTCAGAAATCCATCAAGTTCGTTCAAGTACACATTCGCCCAAAACTGCGAGGTCAGGTTGCCGATTGGCAAGCCCACAACCTCCTTTTCTCCATCGCGAGCATTATTGACAATCAAGGTTTCAAGGTTGTGTACTCTTTCGTCATCGGTGTACTTTCGTAGGATTTCAAGCATTTTTTTATGATCTATGCTGTCGAAATAATGGCGGACATCGAACTTTAGGAAATAATCATACCTTTCTATAAATTCAGTAACTAGATCTAAAGCATAGTTTATCCCTTTGCCTTTACGAGTGGCGGCGGAATATGGCGAAAACACCTTTTCTGCAATAGGCTCTAAAACATTGTGGTAAGCATGGTGTACGATGCGGTCTTCAAAATGTGCCTTTGAGACTAGTCTCTCCTTTGGTTCGTACACCTTAAATGTCTTGTACGAATGCGGCTTCCAAGTGCCACTGATAAGACGATGCTGTAGAGAAGCAAGATTAAAAGGCAAAAGCAAAGCATAGTCAGACGAATAGCGAGTACGTTCAACCTTATACGATTGTTTAAAAGCGAGTTTTAAATTAGCAATGTCCACTATTTTCTCAAAGGCACTCATTGACTTATCCTTTTAAATTTCATACAATTATAATCGGAGTGGGTGTGAAAGACCGCCTGCTTATCGCAGGCTTCGCGGTGGTTCGTTCAACAACAACGCGTCTAACACGCGTGTCGGCTATTTGAACAACAACTCTCCGTCTAACCGTAACGGTAACAACGGCTTGCGTCTGGCCCGGTCTGTCTTACTTCCAATACATTATGAAGAGAGCATCTTCACAATGTCTAGCCCACATCCTTGGACCGCAAGGCTTTTTGACAAAAAAAGACAGTAAATTCCTTTTTGCTAGAAAAGCCTTGTCGTCCAAAATTTTTACCAATCTATAAGTTCTGAAAAGAAACCACCAAACTCGGAAAATTCACCGTCTGTAATATACTTTTTTTCGTGTGCGATGTCAAAAAGAGCATTTAGTAAATACAACTGTATAGTGGATTCTCTTTTCGAGGTTGGTATATCTTTTACACTATCTGGATCTTTGTACTCACGAAGCATATGTTCAAAATACGAAAAGGCAGTATCAAACATTTGCTTATAAATACAAGATTCTTTTAAAGGATAAGTTCCTCCATATTCATAAAAAGTTTTACTCTCAACAAACGAAAGCAGATTTTTTGCTTTCACAACCTTATTAGCAACATCATCTTTATCCATATGAACCTCCTATTCTTTTGTCACAGATTTATGTGTTTTGACGAGAGCGTGCCACTCTTTTTCTTTATTCTTTAAAATTTTATCATCAATACCCTTCTCCACATCAGATAAAGCAACTGTCATTGAGGATGCAATTAAATCAGCACATTTATTATATTGATCGCTCTTTAATTCAATAACATTTTTTAGATCTTCTTTTGTCTTATAGCCATTGTCTATGATAACACGAAGTGCCTGGTTAGAAAACAATGAAAAGATTTGAACCTTATCCTCGGTAGCCTTCTTAATCCTTTCACATGCAACGGAATAATATGTGTAAAGTTTATTCTTGTCGTTCCTATAAATATCTTCAAGCTTAGGAGGGCGAGCATCTGCATTTGTATCATACTTCTTATGCCCTGTGAGAGTGTCAGCAAATGGCACAGCAAGACCAGGGGCAGCGACAGCTGAACTACTCTGTGGATTAGACACCTGTGCTATGCTTGCAGAAGCGGATGGGTTATACACCTGTCTGTTTTTCTTTAACTCGCGATTCATAACTTCATAACAGTTATAAGTGTTTCCTTCCTCAACAACGAGATACTGACCGTGTATTATATAGCCATTCATCAAATAAAAATTGAGTTTTTTGAGAGCTTCTTGCTTTTCTGGGGAGTCGATCATAGGTACTGAGACAATATCTAATATTCTTTGATCTTCTTTGTCACTTTCCATTTTTCATTTTTCGGGGTCGCCCCCGCAAGCGGTGGGGGAAACGGCTTGTAACTTTTCGCTATAACGAAAAATTCTGCCATTTCTTTTCTTTTCCTTTCCTTTTGTTTAACCTTGCTCGCTTCCACACTTATATTTCCTTATGTTCGGCCCTACGGGTAAAGGGCGCTGTGGCGCCCCCGAACCGGAAATATAAGTGTGGAAGCGAGTTTAGAATTGTCTGTTGACAATTCCGTAGGCTATGCCCTTGATCCCCTAAAGGGGAGGGCATAGCCGATATTAGACAGACCGGGCCAGACGCAAGCCGCCGAAACCGACACGGGTAGACGGAGAGTAGTAGCCCAAATAGCCGACACGCGTGTAAGACGCGCTGACGGTGAAAGAACCACCGCGAAGCCTGCGACTTCCACCCGTGCCAATCGTGGTATCACACCATTCCCATAAATTGCCTGACATTCCATATACACCTATGTTATTCGGCTTCTTGTCAAGCACTGTCCAGTTGTTTATACTTCCATCTTTAGATGCCTTCCTAAACCCATGGGTTGTTCTGTATGCATTAGTAGATACACTATAGTAATTCCACACCCATGTATCTGAAAGTGAATTGTTATTATCACCCGATGCTATCACATCGCTACCAGACCACATATTGCTTCGGTGAATCTGAGGATACATATAATTCCTTACTGCAGCCCCAGTCTCAGTAGTATGTGCACCTGTAAGACTCTTATCATAACCACTCTCTGGCACTATGCGACTTGCAAGAGTCCACTCATTTTGAGTTGGAAGTCTAAAGCCTGTGCTACCTTCCGTAAACATTATATAATTAGCAGCAGTAGATTTTGCAACAAGTGTGTTCGCATCTGCGATTGTCTTTATTTCATCTGTACCACCATCTTTAATATATGCAAAAGTAAGTGGTGTAAAGCCCGATACACTTGTCTTCTTTTCATTATAGTATGCTGTAAGAGCATTTGATATGACTATACCTTGAGCTACAGTAACATGTGTAATCGGATCTGATTTTTCGTTATTTGGAAGATAACTTCTTGTTGCATAACTTGTACCATAAGCTACAGTATTATTATCTTTTGTTACAGTTCCACTTGGGGCAGAGACTACCGCTTCTGTTGGCAACTCATAGCCCTTTTCAGGTGATGCATCAGTACCTGTTCCCTTATTCCACTCGCGAAGAACATCAATCATATAACCCGTGACCATCTGCTCACCTATAGCAAAATCATTACTAAAAATAACATCCTCTAAATCTGAATAACCAGTAGAATCTGCTGTTGGAGTGCCAGGTGATTTCAAGCCTTTTGAAAGCACAAGCGATTCTCTATAATACGGATAGTCGTTGTAGAGAGCCTGTGTTGTTTCATCATCAGGATAAGCCTTTTTCACATCGAAGACTGCAGGAAGATACTCGTTCTTGCCATCGGCATTCAACGAAATGTCAAGTGTGGTATTATATGTACCGTCTGTATTCCTCTTTAAACTCCAGACATCAAGATCCACATCCCAGATGGCATAGAGAGAAACAATATCGCCCTTGTCGGTTTCCTTAAGGTTAAATGTAATCTCACCGTTTGTTCCTATTGTTACATCCTTGCCTTCACCTACTTCAAAGTCTATTGAGCCTGCTTCTGTACGAGTACGTACGATGCCATTATCACCTATGCGGTTAAATCCTGCGAGTTTGTATCCACGACGTGAAAGACCTTGTAAAAAACTCACTTCTGCAGTTTCACCGCTTGCAAGCATATTGCCAGTACCAAATGTGAGTTCATCTGTACCGTTGTAGGCTTTAGTGAGAGCCTTGTTTGGACTTTCACTACTGAGATCTGATGCCCCAAAGGATGCAAGATCGTATAGTTTCCAACTATAGTCAAAGTCGGTTGACTTTTCAATGTTATACTTTATTGCACCATCAACTGTGATGTCTTCGCTTGCATTGTTCAAGAAACTCACTGGAACTGTTATTTCAACATCGTGAACAGTGGATCTCTCAGGAGCACCCTTAATGCTAACTGTTACACTAGTAGTTCCTGCTGTTACTGCAGAAGCAGTATACTTCAAGCCAGGAACTAGTGGATGGAACCAAGATGAAACATCAGACCCCTCTGAAAGGGCATTGAATGTGGTTGTACCACCAAAGGCATTTATCACAAACGAAGTATTTACAGTGTCTTCACTCTTCGAAACCGTACCTTTTATGTCTTGAGGCTCTATGACCTTAAGTTTTGAAGGACCCGCTTGTATGTACACGAATGCATTCGCAAGGTTGTTTACTGGTACATCTTTACCACCTTTAGTGAAACCGCCTGGCACTTTAATTGTGTAGAAGGTCTGTGGTTTTGTCTCTGCTACAGTTCCTGTCATAGTGAACTTCACAACAGGTGAATCATCAGCCACATCTTCTTTTACGATGTAGTCGATACCTTTAACTTCTGGAGAGAACCACCCCTTTATAGACTTACCAGCCTTCAACTCATCGGATGCCTTAAAGGTGGTATTCTCAAGTTCGATTTGACCTTCCCAGTTGACTGTATCGCCTACCTTACCGATATTAGCAATATTCAAACCACTTGTACCAACTTGAGTTGTAGCTACAGAACCAAGCGGAGACGGAGTGGAAGAAATCATTCTGCCTATCGGATCGCTACTATTTGGAAGCACAGAGTAATATCTTAAGTTGTCTGTGTTTACAACAACTGGAGAGAGACGATCCTTGTTTGACACAGATGACTGAATAAAATCCGCAGGGATCTGAATCTTCATACGCTCGGTTGTCGCCTTTGTAAACATTAAGCCACTAGTTGCTGAAGGATAGTTAAAATACAAGCGTATTGTATCGGTTCCTTTAGTATGGGTACCTAACACTAAAAGAGAAGCTTGATTAAACATATCAAGATTTTGTACCCAAGTGGTAACAATTGCACCACTAGAGAGATCTCCACTTAAAGTGCCATTATGAAGTGTAATAGTAATAGTTGGCACAATTCCTGTATTGTTAGGTGTGCCAACCGTGCCATATATCACCGTCGGTGTATCAACAGTTGCATACACATCCGCTTCCTTTTCAGAGAAGGAACAAGAAACTATAATAAGCATTAAAAGTGCGACTAATGCACCTTTTAGTATATTTTTCACAATGCCTCCTAGCAACGAACCTTTGTTTCGCGCTTATAATTCATTAATTATATCATATTGTGTTTTTAAACTAAATGTCAAGAAAAAAATTTTGTTTTGTGAAATTTTATAAAAAAGCTACCCATCACAAATTTGAAGAGTGGAATAAAAAAGATGTGATGAGCAGCAAAATTTCTTTAATTATTTTAGACTTACATAACCCTCACATCGAGGATCTCCTTCACAATTGGGCGAAGGATGGAAAGCACTTCTTCTGTGTTTTCCGTGCGAACCTTGATGGTAGTAAGCACACCATCTGTTATACTGCTGTCGCGGAAAGTACCAATAGAGATGATGTCAAGCCCCTTTGACGAAATGGCATTTGAGAGCTTTGCAATCTCGCCCTTACGGTTGTTGAACACGAAAGTTACACGTGTACCCTTCTCGTTTGCTCCAAACAACTCGTAAAGCACCTTAAACATATCGCTCTTTGACACTATGCCGACAAGTTTCTCATCCTCAATCACTGGAAGACAAGAAAGATCGTCTTCAATCATTATCTTTGCCGCATCCTCAACAGTGATGTCTGGAGTGATAGAGCGAGGCTTGCTCATAAGATTTGACACCTTGAGCTTTGCAAGCATATAAGGCATCTCATACACTGAGAGCGAAGACACAGGCGATGGAGTGGCGTGTAAGATGTCCTTCTCCGTGATCACACCGACGAGCTTGCCTTTCTTGTCTAAAACGGGTAAGCGGTGAATCTTGTTCTCCTTCAAAATGTCTGCCACCTCTACGATTGATGCATCGGGAGTGGTGGTGATGGGATTTAACTTCATCATTCTTTTTACAGTCATTTTTTCCTCCTATTCGCCAAGGTATGCCTTGCGGACGGCAGGGTTGTTCAGCAACTCCTTACCTGTCCCCTCAAGCACAACAGAGCCGACTTCCATAACAAAAGCTTTTCCGCTAGCCTTGAGAGCCATACGAGCATTTTGTTCTACTAATAATATTGTAACACCATTTTTCTCGTTTATGTCGCTGATTATCGAGAAAATCACTTCAACCATAAGCGGAGCCAAGCCAAGCCCTGGCTCATCAAGGAGTAAAACCTTCGGTGCACTCATCAGGGCTCTCGCAATCGCGAGCATCTGCTGCTCACCGCCTGAAAGAGTACTCGCCTTTTGGTTTCGGCGCTTCTTTAGAATCTCAAAGCGAGCGAACATATCTTCTTTACGCTGTTTGATAAGATCCTTGTCCTTCACCGTAAAAGCACCCATATCGAGGTTCTCATCTACACTGAGGTCTGCAAAAACATGGCGCCCTTCTGGCACAAGCGAGATGCCTTTTTTCATAATCTCGTCGGTTTTTGCCTTTCCTAGAGGTTCACCTTCAAACAAGATGGTACCAGATGTGTGCGGAACAAGACCGACTATAGCATTAAGAAGTGTGCTTTTACCCGCTCCATTTGCACCGATGAGAGACACAACCGAGCCCTTCTCAACCGTAAACGAGACATCCTTAAGAGCGTGTATTGCTCCGTAAGAGACATTTAAATTGTTGACTTCTAGAATATTACTCATCTTCGTCTACTCCTAAGTAGGCCTCTATCACGGCTTTGTTGCTTCTGATCTCTTCTGGAGTGCCAGAGGCGATCTTCATACCGTAGTTCAACACCGTGATTGTGTCGCACACCGTCATCACAAGTTTCATATCGTGTTCAATAAGCACTACACTAATTCCGCTTTGGCGAATGCGCTTGATAGTCTCGATAAGTTCGTCCGTCTCGTGTGGGTTCATACCAGCGGCAGGCTCATCCAAAAACAAAAGTTTTGGCTCTGTCGCTAAGGCCCTCGCAATCTCAAGCTCGCGTTGCAAACCATACGGTAGGTTTTTTGCAAGCTCGTTAGCAACCGAGCGAAGGTTCATAAAGTCGAGCCACTTGTAAGCCTTCTTCAACATCTCCTTCTTTTCCGCACCCATTCGCACAAAACTATTTAGAGCAGCGGCAGGGCGAAATGAAACACCTGTGCCAAAGTGAAGCCCAAGTAGCACATTCTCAAGCACCGTCAGTTCTTTAAAAAGCCTTATGTTTTGGAAAGTACGGGCTATCCCCTTACGCGCAATTTTGTAAGAAGGAAGGCCAGTTATCTTATCGTTACAAAAGTATACATCACCAGAGGTAGGTTTGTCAAGACCTGTGATATTATTAAATAGAGTAGTCTTGCCAGCACCGTTTGGTCCGATGAGCCCTGTGATCATCCCACTCTCACAAGTGAAGTCTACATTCTGCACGGCAACCACACCGCCAAAGGCACGAGTTAGTTTTTTTGTCTCAAGCAATGTCATTTTCGACCTCCTTTCTTGAAGAGTTTTTTGAAAAAGGTGCCAATTTTAGAGCCGAGGCTCTGAAAGAATACGATGAATTTACTCTTTTCGGCTTCGACTGTGTATTCATCAGGGATCGCTTGTCGCTTTGGGCGACCAAGGATTCCTTCTGGGCGGAATATCATCATTACAACGAGAATTATACCGAAGAGAATCTCTTTGAGCTGTGGCGGAATCACATTCGAGAGATTCGTAAGTTCTGGAAAATACGAAATTATTTCTATTATTAGCGCACCAAGTAGCACGCCCCAAAGATTTCCCATACCGCCAAGAACAACCATACAAAGCACCATCACAGACATCATAAAGGTGTAAGTGCCTGGGCTGATTGATAGAGTAAGCACGGCATAGAGCGAGCCACCAATTGCGGCTAAAGCTGCACCAAGTGCAAAAGCTCCGATTTTGTACACTGTCACATTTATTCCTGACGAGAGAGCCGCAAGCTCGTCTTCCCTCACCGCTTCTAGAGCCCTGCCTGTACGAGTGCGAATAAAGCGATGTAAAAACAACATACAGATCGCAAGTACAAAAATCAGCATCAACAAAAAGCCAAATTTATTATTATACGGACTTATAGTTTTGCCGAAGAACTTCACCATCGGAATGCGCTGAATACCCATAGGACCATTGGTGAGCGACTGCCAGTTGTTTATAACATTGCGGATGATTTCGCCAAGCCCGAGTGTCGCAATTGCCAAGTAGTCGCCCTTAAGACGAAGAGTTGGAATGCCGATAATCACACCAAGAAGAGCGGCAAAGAATATGCCTGCAATCATCGAGGGCCAAAAACCCCAAGCGCATTTGGTAGTGAGAATACCAGTTGTGTAGCTACCGATAGCAAAGAATCCTGCCTGACAGAGAGAAAGCATACCGCCATAGCCTGTGATCACATTTTGACCGAGTGCCATAAATGAATATATACAAGTGTATATCAAAATTAGCAATACAAAATTCAACATTACACTTTCTCCTTTACATTCTTGCCAAGAATACCGTTCGGCTTGACAATTAGAATTATGATAAGCACCAAGAATGCTATTGTGTCTTTAAAGCCAAGAGGAATGTGTAGCAATGCAATACCGAAGGTCTCAAGAAGCCCAAGTATTATTCCGCCAAGCATGGCACCTGGAATACTGCCAATGCCACCAACTACCGCGGCAACGAAGGCTTTAAGCCCAAGCATCGTTCCCATAGTCGCATACACCTTAAAGTCGAGCGACACAAGCATACCCGCAATCGCGGCCAAGGCTGAGCCTATCGCGAAGGTAAGCGAGATAATATGGTTTACATTGATACCCATAAGAAGTGCAGCATCCTGATCGAGGCTTGTCGCCCTCATAGCCTTTCCAAGGCGCGACTTGTTCACGAAGAACATCAATGCAACCATGGTAACAGCCGACACGACTAACACAAGAACCTGGTGAGGCGTGATCGAAACTGAACCCATTGTAATCGGAGTGTTGTCAAAAGGATACTCAAGCTTTCTAGAATGTGCACCGAAGAGAAGCTGAGATGTGTTTGATAGAATATAACTTACACCAATTGCAGAAAGTAGAGGGGCAAGACGCGGAGCTTTCCGGAGTGGCTTATATGCGATCTTCTCAATCCCCATTCCAAGCAAGGCACAAAACACCATTGCGACTAACATCGCGACAAAGAATGCAAAGATCGTAATTGCACCGTTTGAGTACCCCGCTCTCATCGCATTATACACGAACAAGCCAACATAAGAGCCTACCATAAGAATGTCGCCATGGGCAAAGTTTATGAACTTCAAGATGCCGTACACCATAGTGTATCCGAGAGCAACAAGAGCATAAACTCCGCCAAGGGTTATTCCATTTATAAAGTGTTGAAAAAATTCACCCATTTTTTTACCTTTCTATATTATATAAAAAAGTGGTGCTTTTGATAAGCACCACCCCTAAATTTATAGTTTATGGCACTATTATTTAGCTTCTCTAATAATTCCGTCTACTACAGAGAATTCGCCTAGGAATACTGGAGTTGTACCTTTAACTTCGTATACCCCTTGGTTTGCAACAAGGTCGCCGTTTGATGCGAAGTTGATAACACCTGATGCACCAACAAAGTCTTTAGTTGTAGCAACTGTATCGCGGAAAGCCGATCTTGTAGCATTGCCACTCTTCTTTACACTTACAGCGGCATCGATGAAGATATTAGCAGCATCATAGGTGTTTGTTGCAAATGAGTCTGGAGCATGACCTGTAGCTTCTGTATAAGATGCCACAAAGTCGTTATAAACTGCAGTCTCTTTAACCTGAGGAGGAGCAACATAAACAACACCGTCTGTGTAAGCACCAGCATTGTCGTAAATGATTGGGTTTGAGAATCCATCGCCTGAAAGGAATGGAATCTTTATGCCAAGCTGAGCAGCCTGCTCAAGGATCTGAGCCATCTCTTCTGTGTAGTCAGGAATGTAAATAGCCTCAGCTTGAGAACTTCTGATACGAGTGAGTTGTGAGCGGAAATCCTTGTCGCCGATGTTGCAGTTCTCTGCGATTACAACGGAGCATCCTGGAGTCTTCTCGAAGGCTTCCTTCATACCATCATAAAGCCCCTTAGAATAGTCGTTCATTGTGTAAAGCACAGCAAGCTTTTTGTATCCAAGTTTTTGTGCAAAATATGCACCTGCAACTTCACCCTGAAGACCATCAGAGATAGTTGTGCGGAAAATGTAGTTTCCGATGTTTGTAATATCTTTATGAGATGCACTTGGAGTCATAACTGTAAGACCTTCATTCTGGCATCTCTCGCCAACAACGAAAGTTTCGCTTGTAATAATTGGACCGATTATGCCAAGAACACTCTTATCACTTGTGAGCTTCTCTGTAGCTGCAAGAGCCTTGTTGCTGTCGGCAGCTGAATCATAAGCCTCAAGCTGAATAGTAAAACCTGCATCCGGCGCCTTTGTCTTATTGAACTCGTCAATAGCAAGTGCAGCTGCATCACGGCAGTATGTGCCGTAGTTTGCATAATCGCCTGTAAGTGGGCCGATAAAGCCAAACTTAACAACTGAAGTAGCACTTTCGCCCTTTCCTTTATTACAAGAAACAAAAAGCATAGAAAGTGTCACAAGCATAACAAAACCGAATTTTAATGCTTTTTTCATTCGTCTATATCCTTTTTTTGAAAAATTAATAAAAAATTACCACATTTTCCAAAAATATGCAATATAATATAATAGGAAAAGAGTTTTTTTTACGAATTTTTTTGCTGATATTGTAAAAAATACGAATATGTGGTATAATAATAGAACCTAAAATAAAGTAAGGCGCTCCAATAGCTCAGTTGGATAGAGCATTTCCCTCCTAAGGAAAGGGTCGGACGTTCAAATCGTCTTTGGGGCAAAAAGAAAGCAT
>SAMEA104315433__coassemble_1045_pt1 | contig 11419 bp, 10 predicted proteins | sample SAMEA104315433__metabat2_high_PE_016 | metagenome-assembled genome bin SAMEA104315433 (sample SAMEA104315433) | gut metagenome | biome: Monkey gut; feature: monkey-associated habitat; material: faeces | place: China | collected 2013
CCTGATTTTCCCGCTGATGATGCATACATACCCATAAGATACTCGTAAGCATCACCAAAGGCATCTATGCTGTGATCCTTGACATTACCGAGATTCATATTGCCAATGCCGTCAAGAAGACTGCACAATCTCTCGTTACGTGTCTTAACATTTGATCCAAGCTTATTGCTATTCACATCAAAGTCGTCAAACAGCCCTGAAAAGTCAGCCTCCGATGCACTTCCACGTGCAGACTCTTCGATATGACGAAAAACCTTTTCAAGAGTCTCATTTAAGTTCACATTAGTTTTAGCGGTAGCCCTAACATTACAAAAAAGTTCACTTGGAAGAATAAAAAAGCCTTTTACATCTACAAGATAGTTTCTCAGTTCTTCTGCATCTTCATCCGTGATTTTGGCATAATCAAAACCAACTTCCCCTGCTTTCTCTTCATTCTTGTTTATATAATCAGCAAGGTTTTCAGAAATGTAGCGGTAAAACATTGTGCCAAGCACATAATTTTTAAAGTCCCAGCCGTCTACAGATCCACGCAGTGTATCTGCAATCGCCCATATTGCACGGTGAAGTTCTTCTCGTTCCTGTTCTTTCTTATTAGCAATCTCCATTCGTATTCCCCTTTTTTATCCTTTCTTATATTGTATACCATAAAAAGGATATTGTAAAGAATTAATTATTTCTTGGGTAGGATTAAGAGTTTAAAAAAATATTTTTTGCAGATCTCTTGACAAAAATCGCAAAAATATGATACAATTATAAAGTAATGCGGCCGTGGTGGAATGGTAGACACGCAAGCTTGAGGTGCTTGTGGGAGAAATCCTGTGCTGGTTCAAGTCCAGTCGACCGCACTCCACCTTGAAAAATCAGTTTCGTAGTCAAAGTCGACTGCGATTTTTTTATTTTCGGTATACACCAAGTTTCTGATCTTCAAAACATTCTTGTAATTTTCAAGCACAGTTCTAACACTCTTTTCACACCTATGGGTCATAAAAAACTCTCTCATATCGCTTTTAAAAAAAACAGGATGTGCAGGACTCTCATCTACAAATGGACGAAGCACATCAAAGTCTTTTAGTTCAGCATATAGATTTGTATAATCCGACTGACGAATAAAAGGCATATCGCCAAGAGAGAGTGCAAATGGATATTCCATACTCAAAGCCTCAATACCACAAATTGTAGAAGAGTACTGTCCTTTTTCGTAATCACGATTGTAAACTATAGTCAAATTGTTCTTAAAATCAGCAGAATCTTTTATACAGCGGGCTTCTTTTTCAACATCGCTTGCATTATGTCCAGTTACTAAAACTACATCGCCTGAACGAAGTGCCGAAGTTAGGGAATAATAAAGCAGGGTATGCTCACCGATGGTATGAAGCACCTTTTGCACTCCACCCATACGGGATGATAACCCTGCTGCGATTAAAACTATGTCAAACTTATCAGATTGCATTTCGCGAATTAGAATGATCCTTTGAAAAATTCTTCTTCATCTGCTTTCGTTTCAAAGCCTTCTTCTTTCGGTTGAGAATAGTAGAAGGTTTCTCATAGTATTCTCTGTCGCGATATTCGCGAATAATCCCTTCGCGTTCAACCATACGCTTAAAGCGCTTGATTGCCTTTTCGAGATTGTCAGTTTCTTCAACTTTTACATATGCCATTTGTATTCACCCCCTTTCCTATTCTTAAGGTTCAGTATTTGCTTCAAAAACAATTCTATATGCATTACCAAAATAGAATTGCTCAAAAAAGCCTTTATAATTTTACACGATTTTCAAAAATTATGCAATAGTTTATAAAGGCTTTTTTATGAATTTTACGAAAGTGTGATTGCTGCTGTTGCGACAATGTCATCAACTGAGCAACCGCGTGATAGGTCTGAAACTGGATGAGCAAAGCCCTGAAGGATAGGACCGTAAGCCTCAGCACCTGCTAAGCGCTGCACGAGTTTATAGCCGATGTTGCCAGCCTGCAAATCTGGGAACACAAGCACATTCGCCTTACCAGCGGCTGCGCTACCCTTAGCTTTAGAACTTGCAACAGACGGAACAATTGCAGCATCAAGCTGAAGTTCACCATCGCTTATGATATCAGGATGTGCCTTTTTGAAGATCTCTGCAGCATCGCGAACCTTCTGAACGAGGTCGCCATCAGCACTGCCCTTTGATGAATACGAAAGGAATGCAACAACAGGCTCAGCTTCAAGATACTTTTTGCAACTCTCTGCAGAAGCGGCAGCTATCTCTGCTAAGGTCTCACTGTCTGGATTTGGAATTGTTGCACAGTCTGCAAAGATAAACGAACCATTTGCGCCGTACTGTTTCTTATCAGTAGACATAACAAAGCAAGAAGATGCCTTTTTGATCCCAGGTGCGGTTTTAATAATCTGGAAAGATGAGCGAAGCACATTTGCTGTTGTATTTTCAGCTCCTGCAACCATAGAATCAGCATCACCCATGTGGACCATCATAGCACCCCAATGAAGTTCGCCTTTCATAAGCTTCTCGGCTTCTTCCATTGTCATACCCTTGGCTTTGCGTAATTCGTAGTATTCCTTTACATAAGAATCTTTCTTTGGCGATGTAAGTGGATTTGAAATTTCGATGCCACTAAGATTCACACCAAGCGACTTTGCCTTTTCAGCGATTGCCTTTTCATCACCGACAAGGTAGACTTTTGCGGCAATCTTCTTTTTAGTTATAAGTTCAGCAGCTTTTAGAGTGCGTTCCTCAAGCCCTTCTGCAAGAACCAGAGTTTTAGCATTTTTAACTGCTCTTTCGATCATTTTCTCTGTAAAAGTCATATTAACTCCTTATTATATTATAGCACAAATTTTTAAAGTGCACCACCATTTTTATAAATTTCTTCCATAGTAGCACCGTTCTTTAAACGATCTCTGCTGAAATTTTCCTTTTCGACTACTTTATAAGCCTCGTCTAAAACCTTTTCGGTGATTGCTTTTGGAATGATTACAACTCCATCTGCATCGGCAAATACAAAATCACCAGGATTGATTTCAACACCGCGCATCTTGATTGGAATCTGGCATTCGTTAATCTCGCATCGGCCTTTTGAAGTTCTTGGGTTTCGCTCTCTAAAGAATATTGGGAAGTTCATCTTCTTCAACTCTTTGATATCGCGAGCATCGCCATCAAGGATAACTCCAGCACAGCCTCGGCGATTAACATTCGTTGCAAACAATTCGCCAAACAAAGCACAGGTGTAATTTCCACGAGTTACAAGTAGGTAAACCTCGCCTTCCTTTAACTGGTCTACTACTTTACACTGTGCAACGAGTGGATTTTCAGGCATTGAATAAACTTCAGTGCCAATGCTTGTAAAGGCAGGGCCTGCAATTACAGTGTCATCGCTGAGTGGAAGTAAGCCACTCTCAAGCACTTGGTTGTGATAGCCCATAATGTCAAGTACATCGCTGATAACAGCAACATACAAGTCTTTTTTTAAATCTTCGATTTTGTATTTCATTCCTACTCCTTAATAAAATGAATTGCCACTAAACTCCATAAGTTTTTTATACAAGCGATCCGCCTCTTTCCTATTATTGTGAATAAGCATAATCGGATTGAGTATTTCAGGATTGAACGGCAAATTTAAAAATTCACGAGTAAAGGCAAAAGCTGCAACTTCCTCAAGACTTCTTAAATTCACCTTTCGATCAAAACCTAAAATTTTGCCTATTGAAATATGCTTCTGATTTATGAACATATCCTTGTTCTGATATTGAATTACATGAAAAAGTTCGTGAACGAGTACAACCGTATAAACATCGAGATTTTTAAAGATCGGAATCTCACTCTCCATACGAAGAATCTCGCTCGTCTTATCCGCATTGTCCTTTAAAATCTGTATGGTGTCTGGCTCAATAAAAAGTGCAAAAGCTCCGAGTCCGCCGACTTGTTCAAGAGTAAAATTCTCAACCTTAACATTGAGGCTGTCTTTTAAACTAGAAACATCGAGAAAGCCAGAATCCTTCGCCTTAACAGCAATATTCTTTCCTTCTTCTGTGGCTTTATTGTAGAAGTTTTTGTAATCATCAAAAGAGACTTTGCCCTTGAAAGGTTCCCTCTCAAAGGCATAAGTCATCCATACATTATCGTCTATGGCTAGAAGATTTTCAAGCCATCCTTTTAAACCCATTAGGCAGTGCGAGCTCCGATTAGAATGATATCTTCATTATCGTCTCCATCGAGGAACTCACTCTTCATAATCATCTCAAGCTGTTCAATTCCGAGAGTATTTGAAAAGTCGAGCACCTTACCGCCAATACAAAGGAACACATCTGGGTTTCTTGCCATTTCGCTCTTGAATGCAAGTGTTTTCTCCCAAAGCTTCTCGGTATTAGCCTGCCAATCTGCAGCCTTGCAAGTGAGAGCTTCTGCATCTCCACACTGCACTTTAATAAAGCCACGGTGATCAACGAGGCGAAGGCGTTTCTTTCCATTCTCCTCGTAATTGAAGATGTAGAAAATATCGTTCTTAAGCACAAGGTTGACCTTATCTGGTGTCACTCTCATAGAATCGGCTGCAAGTTTCTTAGCCTCTATCTCTGTACAGCGAAGCTTAAGATCAGTTGCTTGCACTTCGTTTGAACCCATAGCAATAGCGGTAACCTTTGAAGTCTGCGAATCAACCTCAACCTGAACTTCGATGCTATCTGGCACTGCTCCGTTCTTGATTGCCATAGTCTTTGCTTCTTTCTTGATAGCAGAGATATCTTCTGTAGTTGGGTTTGGTATCACACGCTCAACCACATCGCGGATCATTGCAAGAGCAACACCGATTGAAGAAATCACTTCTGCATGCTGTGGGATAGAATAGTTCATTGAAAGTCTCTCTGCACTATATGGAAGCAATGCTCCTGCTCCTCCTCCACAACCAACAAGTGAGATCTGATCCTTTTCGATCTTGTACTTTTCAGCAAAGCCATCAATAACAGGCTGAATCTTTTCAAAAGACTTCTCAAGGATCTGACGAGCACATTCTTCAATACTTGTGCCAATATAATCAGCAAGCACTTTGATGGCCTTTCTTGCACTCTCAACATTGCCGTAGCTGTATTCACCTGGCTTTACATAGCCGAGTACATTTGCAGCACAACTGTTTGTGATTGTGACTCTCTCGCCATTCTCAAGTTTGATTCTAACATAATCGTCAGGGTCTCCCTTCTTCGGTGAGAAGAATTCAAGCTCTGGATTATTCATCTTGCTCTCATCGGTATAAACCGCATAAGAAAGCCCACCGATATGAGCACTGCGTGGCCCCACATCAACAATCTTGTGATCCTTTGCACGAACCATTGAACCGCCAGCAACACCAAGCACAATAACATCAAGTGAGTTAACATAAGTCTTGTGTCCGCCAACGGTTGAATATTCAACAGCAGGACGACCATTTTTGATAACACCAATGTTTGTAGATGTACCACCAACTTCGAAATAGATACCGTTTGATGCTCTTAAGTACATCAAGGCACCCATAACTGAAGCGGCAGGACCTGAAAGCATTGTAAGCACAGGGCGCTTTTTCATCTCGCTGATGTCCATAACACCGCCGTCGCCTCTCATTATCATAAGAGGAACATTGATGCCTGCTTTTCTCACAGCCATTTCGGTACAATTTGCAGTATTCATCATCTTTGGTAGAATACTTGCATTGATACATGCGGTGCGAGTACGACGAGTGAGACCGTAAAGTTTGCTGATCTCTGATGCAACTGAAACCATAAGGTTTTTCTTATCTGCCTCTTTCTTTACAAGAAGCTCAGCATCAACTCCGTCCACACCGAAAGCCTGGCTTGCAACTATAACTTCGGCTCCGCTATTTTGCAGTTCGTCAATTTTACCATCAATAGAATTTTCATTGATGTCCTTATTCTTTATAAACGTATGGCAGGTCTCAATCTTTCTGCCTGTTCCCAAATCAATGTCTTTGATGTTGGTTTGAGACTTAGCAAGAAGACCTTCAAGTCCGCCCTTTGCCATACCGAGTATTCCCACCTTTGCAACATCACCTTCAAGCAATGCATTTGTTGCTTGTGTGGTGCTGTGTGCGATAAACACAACATCGTCTGGGGAAATATTATTTTTAGTAAGACACTGTTCAAAGCATTCGATAACACCCTTAGCCACACCGATTTCATCGTCGTGAGTTGTCATCACGATTGATTCCCCAACTATTTCTTGTGTATCATTGTCCAAAGCAACCGCCTTCGTGTGTGTCCCCCCCACATCTATACCTACACGAATTTTCCGCATTTTTTCTTCTCCTTCTAAAATTTCTTCTACACGATAGTCATTCTTTACAAGATATTTTTTTTACAACAAAAATTTCTTGCAAGACCCATACCACCAGGTCTCGGCTCGAGGAGATCGGGATGGATTTCGCGAGGTTGAAACTACAAAGCAAGCGACGGCTGTACTTTGTGTACAGCCTAGCGCTTTGTGGTTGACCTCGCGAAAGGCGCCCGAGATCATCGAGTCATCATACAAACATGAAGTAAGCTACGATCTCAAGTACGAGAGCACAAGGTAGAGCGTAGGGCAATGTCTTTAGCATAAACTCCTTGGTGCTCACCCCCGTGTAGCCGATTGCCCACATGTTCCAAGACTGTGTTGGACATACGTTTGTTGTAACTGTGCAGCACAAAATATAGAACAATGGATACAATACTGTAAGTGGCAAGCCTGTCACATCGGCAACAATAACGAATGTTGCAATTCCTGCTCCCCATATTGTAAGAGGTCCGCGGAAAAGTGCAAGGAAGCCAAGTATACCGAAGATTAAGAATAATAGGAATGTATTGTGTGGAATAATCGGAGCAACGATTGGTGAAAGTAAGCCCTTAACACTACCTGCAGCTTTAATAAACATCTGCAAGAATACGAGGAATGCAAGTACGAGACCCACATCGCTAACACCATCGTGGAATGTCTTTTGAACGATTTCTGCGATCTTGTTATAATTCTTGAAATTTCCTGTCCAAATAAGTGCCCAAATAACAGCAATAAGAATTGATGGGATTTGCTGAATCTTGAATGCGATTGAAAGTGTAACAGGAATAATAGGTGTAAGACATGCAACAAAGTTTACATTCTTACTTGTGTCTGGTGTGTTTGCAGCCCAAGCATGAACCTTGCCCTTCTTCTTTTTGCCAAGGACAGAACTAAGAACCACCATAAGTATGATTGATACTAGATGGATTGCAAATGCAACTGCGGCAAACTTATACCAACTTGACCACTCAGCAGCAGCATTGTCCCCTTTGAAGAAGATTTCGCCTGTGCCTGGCATTGGCATTGAACCTGCAGCCTGTGTAAGAAGAGACTGGTTGAAATACAAGCCACAGCCTACACTCATACAGAATGAAGCAGAAGCAACACCCTTAGGAATGCCAAGAGATAGCATAATTGGGAACACAATAACACCGATTGCTACAACAGCACCAGCTCCATATGCAGTTGTGAAAATAAGAGCTGTAACAATACAGAGCAAGATACAAGTAATCGAAGGGCGATCTCCTCCAAGCTCAACAGCCTTACGAATAATTGTGCCTGCAATTCCAGTTTCAATTAGCACTCTTCCAAACCAGCTACCGAATATAATGTAGATGGCGGTTGGACCAAACGAGGTTGGACCGTCATTGAAAATGGTTTGGTTGACAGTCTGCCATGTAACAGTGCCACCAATTGCACCTAAAATTGACCAAAGCACAGCCATAACGAAAAGGCCGAGCATCAAATTGTAACCCCTTGCACAGTAATAAATAAAGGCAAAGAATGTGATTAGTAAGATTATACCTATTGCGGTAGTCATACGTCTCTCTCTCCTTAAATTTTTAGTAATGGAAATCTCCCACTGCATAATAGTATAGCATAGATTTGCAATTTTATAAATAAAAAAACACTAAAAATTGTGCTTTTTTTCACAAAATTTAGTGTTTTTCGCATACTTTTCAGGAAAAACTGTACTGCGATATACTAAAACTCATCATCTATGAATGATTTAAGCCTCTCCATTGCATCCTTTAAGAGCGAAAGCGGAGTTGCAACATTTAGGCGGAAAAAGCCCTTCCCATCTGTTTTTCCGTACATCATCCCATTAGAAACGAATAGACCTGTTTTCTCGCGAAGCCTTTTACAAAAGTTTTCGGAATTATCAGTATAAGCTGAAATATCAATCCACAAAAGATAGGTCGCCCCACCGTTTACAACTTTTAATTTTGGCAAATTTTCACAGAAAAACTCACGAACAAAGCATTTATTTTTATACACATACTCGCACATTTCGGAGAGCCACTCATCCCCTTCTCTAAAAGCCGCGATTGTTGCTACTGGTGCAAAACTATTCGGCTCGCATAATTCGTCGTTGTTAAGGGCGCGTTTCATCCGTTCAAAATACACATCGTTGTCAGTGTACAAAATTGAACTTTGAATTCCTGCAAGATTAAAAGCCTTCGTCGCTGAAATCAGGGTTATGCTGTTCTCTCTTGCATCTTTTGAAATACTTGCATAAGGTGTATACGACAATCCTGGATCAACTATATCACAATGGATTTCATCGCTTATGACTAAAACCGAATACTTCTTTGCGAGTCGTGCAATCTTCAAAAGTTCGTTTTTTGTCCAAATGTTACCTGTCGGATTGTGCGGATTGCAGAGAATAAAGAGCGACACATCGCTTCGCTTCATTTTGTTTTCCAAATCCTTAAAGTCGATTTTATAAGTGCCGTTTTTGTAAACAAGCGAGTTTTCTACAACATTTCTGCCGTTGTTCCTAATAACATTGTAAAAAGCATTATAGGCAGGAGATGAGAGTAGCACACTCTCGCCAGGATGTGTAAACTCCTTCAAAATCGATGCAAAAGATGGAACCGCACCGTGTGAAAACAAAATCGACGATTTGTTTATGGTGTGAGCATGATGTTTTTGCCAATGACAAACAACCGCATCTTTAAAATCAGAATCAATATAAGTATATCCGAAAATGCCGTTATCCACTCGCTTTTTAAGTGCATCTATAATTTCATCAGCAACCCTAAAATCCATATCGGCAACCCAAAGCGGAAGTTCACCGTCTTTTACCTCCCACTTTATCGAGTCCGTCCCCTTTCTATCAACTAGTTCATCAAAGTTGTATTTCATAGTATCACCCCTTCTAAATCGAGATTGTTTACCTTTGTGATCAAGGCTTTCACCCTATCACCGCCGTTTACAGAATGCACCTTTCCATTTCTGTCCTCAAGATTTAGCACCACCGTGCCGTCTACATCTGGACATTGGAATGGAGTGTGAGCAAAGGTTAGATTTGTGCCTTCGATCTTTTCTTCAACAAGAAGATCAATTTCTCTATTTACAAAACGATTTAGATTTTCAGATGAGATTTTATCCTCTAGGGCTTCAAGACTCGCCTTTTTGCCATTTGCAAGTTTATTTAAGGCACCCCACTCTTTGACAGTCATCATCTTTTCGCCACGAGTGCCTTCTTCTCGTGAATATAAAAAGAACGAGGCGGCATCAAAACGAGCCTCTTTTATATATTCTTCAAGTTCTAAAAGTGTATCTTCGGTTTCGCCTTTAAATCCTAATAAGAATGTCGTTCTAACATACGAATCATCAAAGGTTGAGCGAATTTTTTTAACAAGAGTAGCATAATCCTCTTTAGTATGTACACGCCCCATATTATGCAAAATCTCACTGTTACAATGCTGAATCGGTATATCAAAATACGGAATAATCTTGCCGTTCGAACTTTTTATAACATCGATGAGTTCGTCAGGAAAAAAATCTGGATGAATATAGAGACAGCGCATCTTAAAGTCGCCGTCAATTTCTACAAGTTTTTTAAGGAGCGAGACAAGCGAAGTGGTCTTCAAGTCGTTTCCATAAGTTGCAAGATCCTGCCCAATTATGTTTATTTCCTTAATTCCACTTTTAACTAAATGTTTGGCTTCTTTTATAATTTCATCTTCGCTTATACTCTTAAGTGGTCCACGAATAAGTGGGATTGCACAAAATGCACAATAATGGCTACAACCTTCTGATATTTTTAAGAAAGCCGTACCCTTTGGCGAAAACAGAACTTCTTCTTCGCGGAGTGTAGATGGTTTTTCTGGCACTCCTCTAATTTCATCGGCTTCTGTCAACTCCTGTTCTAGTTCTTTTTTGTAGCGCTCGCCAAGGCAACCTGTGATTATAATTTTGCTCCCTTTTTTCTTCTGTTCGTTCAATTCAAAAAACACATCGATGGATTCTTTTCTTGCACTTTCGATAAAGGCACAGGTGTTTACTATAATCACATCGGCTTTTTGAGGGGCATTCTCCTCGCCGTTTATGCACTTGTAGCCCTGTTTAATGAGTTTTGATGCCTCAACTTCGGCATCCACTTGGTTTTTTGCACAGCCTAGGTTTTCTATGTAGAATGTTTTAGAATCCATGAGTCTCCTTGTCCACTTTGCCGATCTTTATTGATGCGAATGCTGCATCGTTTATACTTGCATAGTATGAACCGTCTAGATTTTTGTAAAGCGAAACAGTCACTTCATCGTTTAAGCGAAGTTCTTTTGAAAAGAGTATATCCATTTCTTTTATAGAATTGTCGTTCAAAAAATCGTTTTCGCTCAATGCTGAGACAATCCAAGACGAGTATTTTAGGTTATTTACATGACCATTTATATCAATGTCGTTGTAATGAATCGTTCTATTTTCTGATTTTATCAACTGGAGTTTCTCAACATTGTCGATCTTTTTTAAACGAGGTGGCATTTTGAAAGGCTTCTCATCATCATAGCCGACCCTATCAGTCACCCCTCTAGGATTGATCAAATGATGCACCCCATTTTTTGCTTCCACCACACCCCAAAGACTGTACGATGAAAACACCATATCGCCCCTATCGGTTCTACATTCAACAACACGTGGAACTGTGATTCCCTTCGGTTCAAAAGCGAAGGTTTTTAAAGAGAGCGGTGTTTCCCAGTAGACCTTTTTACAAAACTCAAGATGAGTGTGAAGAAGCACCCAAGACTTGTCCTCTTTGAGCAAGTGAGGAATTCCAGTGCCATATTTCATCATATGACGACCTGCAACTTCTTGAATATAGTAAAAAGCGAATTCTGGAGAAAGATAATAATCCTTGTCAGTAAATGGCGATGGGAGAATGGTTTTATATTCGTACATACTTATATTATATAAAATTAACAAAGGCTAGGCAATAACCTTTTTTAGTTTTTACCTAGCCCTCAAGTGTACAGAAAAACTACTCTGTTACATTTACTGTAACTGCCTTTGTAATTGCAGTAGCAGGATATTTGTGTGTGCTGTCTATTTCTAGAGCATTTGCAGGAATGCTGATTGTATAGGTACCAGAATCTGTAGTAGCAACACTATCTGTTGCTGTAAAGGTT
>SAMEA104315433__coassemble_1063_pt1 | contig 11275 bp, 22 predicted proteins | sample SAMEA104315433__metabat2_high_PE_016 | metagenome-assembled genome bin SAMEA104315433 (sample SAMEA104315433) | gut metagenome | biome: Monkey gut; feature: monkey-associated habitat; material: faeces | place: China | collected 2013
TTTGCACTTTCCGAAATTGCAACGCCATCAATAACAAGGCTCTTTGTAATTTCGCCGTTTGCCAAAATCTTTCCAAGAGTCTTAACCCCTTTGATGAGCTTCTTTTCTTTTAAAGCCTCTTGAGTTACTGTATCTCCTGAATTGAATGCACCATCAAGTTCTGAAAGAGAAATTGCCTGGTATTCCTGCTTGAAAGGATAGTTTGAGAAACCACGGCGTGCAACACGTCTGTAAAGTGGCATCTGACCGCCTTCAAAACCTGGGCGAACTCCACCGCCAGATCTTGAATTCTGACCGTTTGCACCGCGTCCTGATGTGCGACCTTTTGAAGAAGCTCCTCTTCCTACTATGGTTTTCTTTGTATTTGCACCCTTTGGTGCTCTAATTTCAGCCATTCTTAAGCCTCCTCTACTGACACAAGGTGAGCAATAACATTGATCATTCCTCGTGTAACACTGTCGTCACGGCGAACAGTAGAACTTGAGATTTTGCCCAAGCCTAGAGCTTTAGCCGTTGCTCTCTGTTTTGGAAGTGAGCCAATCAAACTTTTTCGTAATGTAATTTTAATCATCTTGTCAGCCATAATTAACCCCACATATCCTTAACACGTTTGTCGCGACCTTTTGCGATTGTCTCTGGATAAGCGAGCTGATCAAAACCGTTAAGAGTAGCTTTGATAACATTGCTCTTGTTGTTTGCACCGAGAGACTTTGACAAAATGTCTGTAATTCCTGCAGCATCACAGAGTGCTCTAACAGGCCCCCCTGCAATAACACCAGTACCTGGAGTTGCTGGGCGAAGTATTACACTTGCACTCTTGAAGTTGCCAATAACTTCATGTGGAATTGTGATATTCACAGTTTCACCGTTTGGAGATGTGATCTTCTTAAGAGCGATAGGCTTCATACTCTTACGAGCCTTGCCTGTTGCCTTACGAATAGCTTCTGTAACATCGTTAGCCTTACCAAGACCAAATCCTACAGAACCGTTTTTATCTCCTACTACCATAAGAGCAGCAAAAGAAATGGCTCTACCACCCTTTGTACTCTTACTAACACGATTCATAGCGATAAGTTTTTCAATACCCTTATCTTCTCTTCTTTCATCGCGTTCTTTGCCTTTGTTATACTCTTTTCTTGGCATATTTTACTCCTTAGAATTTAACGCCGGCTTTACGGACGCCATCTGCGAATGCTTTAACAACACCATGATAAAGATAGCCATTTCTATCGAATACTGCAGATGCAATACCAGCAGCAACCATCTTTTTACCAAGAGCTTCACCAAGGACAGCAGCCCCTTCTGTGTTGTTCTTCAAATTCTTATACTCACTCTGAACTGTAGAAACAGAACAAAGAGTAACACCTTTTTCATCGTTAATAACCTGACCTGATAGGTGCAAGTTGCTTCTGAAAACAGAAATACGTGGTCGCTCAGCAGTTCCTGAAATACTAAGGCGAATATGAGCTTTTCGTCTTTCATGCTTTTTAATTTTAGCTTGTAATGCGTTCATATCTTACCTCCTTATTTCTTTACGCCGCTCTTACCGACTTTGCGTCTGATTGTCTCGTTTTCATACTTAATACCCTTACCCTTATAAGGTTCAGGTCCACGTAGAGAACGAATTTCAGCACAAACTTGACCAACTTTCTGCTTATCAATTCCAGATACGAATATCTTTGTGTTGCCCTCAAGAGCCATTGTGATACCTTCTGGAATCATATACTCAATCTGTGTTGAGTAACCGAGTGAAAGCAAAAGTATGTTTTTACCCTGTAGTTCAGCTTTATAACCAACACCGTTGATTAGGAGTGCAGTTTTATAACCTTCTGTAACTCCAATCACCATGTTCTTCAAAAGCTGACGGTAAAGACCGTGTCTGCTTTTTGCATCTTTGCTCTCGTCTATTCGTGACACGATCACTTCGTTGCCTTCCTGTTTGAAAGACACAAAAGGCTCATAAACTTGTACAAGTTTGCCCTTTGGTCCTTCAACAGTAAGTATGCCACCATCAGATGAGAACTTAACACCAGCTGGAATTTCAACTGGCAATTTTCCGATTCTTGACATTCTTATGTCTCCTTATTACCAAATTTTACAAATAAGTTCGCCACCGACTTTATTTTCGGAAGCTTTCTTACCTGTTATTATACCTTCTGACGTCGAAACAATCAAGGTCCCGAAGCCATTAAATACACGAGGCATATCTTTATAGCCAGAATACATACGGCGTCCTGGAGTTGAAATTCGCTCAATTCCACGGATGATTGGGTGTTTTTTATCATCATACTTAAGGTAAATCTTAAGGTATGTAAAACCGTCCCTCTCAACTTCTTTGAAGTTTACGATGTATCCTTCGCTCTTCATTATCTTAACAATCTCAAGTTTGCTCTTGGATAATGGAATTTCTACTTTCTCGTGCCCCGCCATCGAAGCATTTCGAATTTTAGTAAGCATATCTGCTACTGGATCGCTAGCTGCCATAAGTTCCCTCCTACCAACTTGATTTTGTTACACCTGGAATCTGACCTTCAGAAGCAAGCTTTCTAAAGCAAACTCTGCAAATTCCAAAGTCGCGCATATATCCACGAGGTCTGCCACAGATAGCACAACGATTGTTATGGCGTGTGCTATACTTTGGCTCTCTTTTTGCTCTTACGATTAATGATTTCTTAGCCATTCCTTACATCCTTATCGTACAAAAGGCATTCCAAGAGCCTTAAGAAGAGCATAGCCTTCCTTATCACTCTCTGCCGTTGTTACTATTGCTACATTGAGACCGCTAACACGCTCAATCTTGTCGAAGTCAATCTCTGGGAAGATAATCTGCTCGGTAATACCGAGAGAATAATTTCCTCTACCGTCGAATGAAGTCTTCTTTACACCCCTAAAGTCACGAACACGTGGAAGAGCGATTGAAATCAAGCGCTCAAGGAAGTACCACATATTATCGCCACGTAAGGTAACCATAGCACCAATTTCCATACCCTGACGAATCTTGAAGTTTGCAATAGCCTTTCTTGCCTTTGTGCGAAGAACATGCTGACCTGTGATCTGCTCGAGTTCTTTCACTGCAGCATCAAGATATTTCTTGTTAGCAACAGCTTCGCCACAACCTACAGAAACTGTGATCTTTGTAAGGCGTGGAATCTGCATTGGAGAACTATAATTGAACTCCTTCTGCAATTCTGGACGAGCCTTTTCTAGGTAGAGACGCTTGAAGTTTGGAATGAACTTATCGGAAGGCTCTGCCTTTTTAGGACTTGTGGCCTTCTTTTCAGCCTTTGCCTTTGCTGCAAGTTCACTATTACGCTTTCTTGTCTCTTCCTGAGCCTTCTTTTTAGCCTCAGCAGCTTCTGCATCTGCTGCCTTTTTCGCAGCGGCCTCTTCTGCCTTCTTTGCTTTTTCTTCTTCAGCTTTAGCCTGCTTTTCAGCCTCAAGACGAGCCTTTTCTGCCTCTTTTGCAGCATTTGCAGCTTCTCTTTCAGCCTTTAGTGCAGCCTCTTCGGCTTCTTTTCGAGCCTTCTCTTCAGCTTCTGCTTGTTTCTTTGCTTCTAAAGCGGCTGCTTCTTCTGCAACCTTTCTAGCCTCTTCTTCTTCAGCAGCCTTGCGAGCAGCTTCGGCGGCTTCCTGTTCGGCTTTAGCACGAGCCTCTGCCTCGGCTTTCTCTCTGGCTTCCTGCTCTGCCTTTTCGCGAGCAGCAGCTTCAATTTCAGCTTGGCGCTTTGCCACTTCTTCAGCAGCCTTGCGAGCGGCCTCTTCTTCTGCTTGCTTCATCTTCTCTGCAACCATTTTGGCAACAAGAGCATCTTTCTCTTCCTGGTTAGAAAGAGGGATTTCAACAACAAGCTTGTCCTCTTTTTGAGTAAACTCTGCATCAAGACCTACATCTGTTAGAACATCTTTAATACTGCTTTCCACAGCACTTTTCTTGTTCTTAACATCTTCTGCTATTTTTTCTGTGGCTTCAGTATGAGCTTCTGCCTTAATAGCATCTTCATCTATAACTTTCTTATCTTCATCTGCCATTAGAGCACCTCATTTGTTCTTTTAGAATAGCGTACTTTCTTGCCATTCTCAACTCTGAAACCAACACGAGTTGGTTTGCCATCTTTTGCCACAAGAGCGACCTTCGACACATGAAGTGGAGCTTCAATTTGTGAAATTCCACCCTTGTCCTGCTCGTTTCTTCGCTTCATTGCCTTTGAAACCATATTCACACCTTGGAGAATTACGGTCTCATCTTTAGGATTGACAGCGATAACTTTAGCAGTTCGGCCTTTCTCCTTACCACTGAGTACTTTTACTGTATCGTTCTTTTTTATGTACATTTAACTCTCCTACAACACTTCCGGTGCGAGTGAAACGATCTTCATAAAGTTGTCGCGAAGTTCACGAGCAACAGGTCCAAAGATACGTTTACCGCGTGGGTTATTGTTGGCATCGATGATAACACAAGCATTGTCATCGAACCTTATATATGTACCGTCTTGACGACGATATTCCTTCTTTGTTCTAACAATCACTGCCTTAAGAACATCACCTTTCTTTACAGCACCATTTGGAAGAACATCCTTTGCAGCCACAACGATGATATCACCAACACTGGCGATATAGCGATGAGAACCACCAAGCACCTTGATGCATTGGACTGTCTTTGCTCCGCTGTTATCGGCTACATTTAAATAAGTTTGCATCTGTACCATAAGACACTAATCCTCCATTAACGAGCTCTTTCAACAACAGAAAGCAAACGCCAGCACTTATCCTTGCTTATGTGACGACATTCAATAATCCTCACTGTATCGCCAAGATGTGCATCGTTTCTCTCATCGTGAGCCTTAAATTTCTTTACATACTTTACATACTTTTTATACAAAGGATGTAACTTTCTTCCAACAACTGCGACAACAATTGTCTTATCCATTTTATCAGAGACTACCTGACCTGTGAAAGTTTTCTTATGTGTTTCCATCTTACTTTTCCTTTCTTATGCCCATTTCCTCTTCAGTCAAACGAGTATTCAAACGTGCTATTTCACGCTTGATAGTACGTAGTCTCAAAGGATTATCTAAATGACCAATCACATTATCCATTCGAAGGTTGAAGTATTCCTTTGTGAGAGTATCTCTTTTTGAGAGAAGCTCTTCTTTAGTCATATTTTTATACGAATTTTTCATTCTTGTATAGTCTCCCTTCTCTGAATGAATTTTGTCTTTATTGGAAGCTTGTTAGAAGCAAGTCGGAGTGCTTCTTCGGCAACTTCTGGTGCAACACCTGACATTTCAAACATCACGGCACCTTTCTTCACCACAGCAACCCAACCTTCTGGAGCTCCCTTACCATTACCCTGACGAGTTTCGGCAGGCTTCTTTGTATAAGGCATAGAAGGGAAAATCCTAATCCATACCTTACCACCTCTTTTAATGTAACGAGTCATTGCAACACGAGCAGCTTCGATTTGGCGGTTTGTGATCCAAAGTGGCTCTAGAGCCATAAGACCATACTCACCAAAAGAAAGTGTATTGCCCTTGTGTGCAACACCGTCTCTTTTGCCACGCTGAACTTTTCTATGTGGTACTCTTTTTGGACTTAACATCTTTCAATACCTCATACTTCTTTTTTTTCGCTAGGCTTTCTAGCTTCTTTCTTTTCAGTGTGTGGTCTCTTCTTTACAACAGCCCCTGCATCAGCCTTAACAGCCTTTTTACCGCCGAGAATGTCGCCGTTATAAACCCACACCTTAACACCAATTACACCATAACTAGTAACAGCTGGAACATAGCCATAGTCGATATCAGAACGAAGAGTGTGAAGTGGAACTCTTCCTTCCTTAATGCTATCACTACGAGCAATTTCTGCACCGTTCAAGCGCCCTGAAACACGAATCTTGATACCTTCAACTCCGTCGCGACGTGCATCCTGCACAGCCTTCTTGAGAAGTCTCTTATATGGAGAACGTGCAACAAGTCCGCGAGCGATGTTTGATGCAATATGCATAGCATCAGCTTGAGGCTTCTGAATCTCAACAACCTTCACATGTACTTTCTTGCCTGTAAGGCTTGAGAGTTTCTTTGTGAGTTTGTCGATATTTGCACCGCTCTTACCAACGAGTACTCCAGGACGAGAAGTGTGGAATGTAACAGTCACTCTCTGAGGGTTGCGTGAAATTTCAATCTTTGAAACTTCCCCTTCCTCAACTTCTTTCATACCAGAAAGAGCCTTTCTGATCTCAAAATCCTCAATGAGGGTTTGAGTATACTTTCTTGGCTTCTGATACCAAGTTGAGTCCCAAGATTTATTAACGCCTAAGCGAAATCCAATAGGATTAACTTTCTGACCCATTATTTAACCACCTTTTCTTGAACTGAGACTGTTATATGACACATCCTCTTGAGAAGAATATCACGTCTTCCATGAGAACGAGGCCAAACTCTTTTCATTCTTGGACCGTCATCAACCTTCAATTCAGAGATCACTAAACTGTCGTCGTCAAGATGCTTGTTGAGATACTTTGCATTTTCGCCAGCACTGACCATAACCTTCTTAATAAGGCGAGCGCCTTTATTAGGAACGGCAGCGAGTATAGCGAGAGCCTCAACATAGTCCTTGCCTCTGACAAGATTTGCGACAGGGCGAACCTTAGAAGGAGACATAGGTAGATACTTGCCAATAGCTGTGTAGTTTTTCTTATCTTCCATCTTCTCTCCTTACTTCTTTACAGCCTTGTCGTTTCCGTGTCCGCGGAATATACGAGTTGGAGCGAATTCTCCAAGCTTATGCTCCACAAGTCCCTCTGTGATGTACACAGGAACCCATGTTTTACCATTATAAACCGATATTGTATGACCAATCATATCAGGAATTATCATAGAGTCGCGTGAGTAGGTTTTAAGAACAGGCTTCTGATTCTTTTCGTTAGCCTCATGCACTCTCTTATAGAGTTTCTTATCTACGAATGGTCCTTTCTTTATAGATCTTCCCATATTTTCTCCTACTTACGTCTCTTTACGATAAAGGCATTAGACGGGTTCTTCTTTGAACGAGTCTTTGCACCCTTGGTTGGCTTACCCCATGGAGACACTGGATGACGACCAGCGGCAGTCTTACCTTCACCACCACCATGTGGGTGATCGACTGGGTTCATCACAACACCTCTAACCTTTGGTCTGTTGCCCAAATGTCTAGAAGCACCAGCTTTTCCAAGAGAGATAATCATTCTATCTTCATTGCCGATTGTTCCGATTGTAGCATAGCACTCACCGAACACCATACGCATTTCACCAGATGGCAAGCGAAGTGTAACATACTTACCCTCTTTAGCGATAATTGATGCACCGAGTCCTGCACCACGCACAAGCTGACCACCTCTACCCTTATTGAGCTCAACATTGTGAACAATAAGACCGAGTGGAATGTTCTTGAGAGGTAAAGCATTGCCCACTGTTAGTGGAACATTCTCACCAGAAAGAACAACCTTTCCAACCTGTAGCCCTTTAGGTGCAATGATGTATCTCTTCTCACCGTCTTTGTAGGCGATAAGAGCGATATTAGCACCACGGTTTGGATCGTATTCGATAGACTTAACAACACCTGGGATGTCGTACTTATCTCTCTTAAAATCGATAATACGATATGCTCTTTTTACTCCACCACCACGGCGACGAACAGAAATTCTACCACCCTGTCCACGACCTGCATGCTCTTTCACATGTGTGGTAAGAGACTTTTCGGAACCCTTTTTCCTAGTTACTTCATCATAAATAAGAGTTGCTCTTTCGCGAAGTCCAGGAGTAAATGGTTTATATCTTTTTACACTCATCTCATTTCTCCTTATAATACTTCAAGAGCAGATATTTTATCGCCCTTTTTCATAGTTACGATAGCCTTTTTATATGAAGAACGTCTTCCCGCATTCATACCGCCTCTGCCGTGAGATGCCTTTGGCTTACCCTTATAATTCATAGTGTTGCAAGCAATAGGAGTTACACCAAATAACTCTTTAATTGCAGCAATAATCTCGTGCTTATTAGCATCCTGATGCACTCTGAATGTATATTTCTTTACTTCAGCATCACGAAGAGCATTGCTTCTTTCGCTAATAATAGGTTCAATTATTATTTCTTCTGCTCTCATACAAGCTCCTCTTCTTTATTGCCACTGAAGAATGCTTCAAGGTTATGAACAGCACTTTCCATCATAAGAACCTTCCTTGCATAGAGCAACTCTTTTGCAGAAAGTTTATCGTATGAAAGCACACGAACATATGGAATGTTGCGACTTGCACGGCGTACAAGAGCATCATCATCCTTTAGCACTACTATCGTTCTCTTTTCATCCTGCATAAAGGCACTGACGATCTTCTGCATATCTTTTGTTTTACCTGAAACAGTAAAATCCTCAAGAACACAGAGTCTGTCTTCCTTAACAGAAAGTGTCAAAAGAGACTTTATTGCTGCTCTCTTCATCTTCTTTGGGATGGAGAAAGAATAATCTCTTGGGCGAGGACCAAAAATTGTACCACCACCTACACGTACAGGCGACTTCTTATCACCCTGACGAGCATTACCAGTTCCCTTTTGCTTGAATGGCTTCACATTTGAATAGTTCACTTCTGCACGAGTTTTTGTGCATGCTGTGCCTACTCTTCTATTTGCAAGCTCATTGTTAACGGCATAGTAAATAGCACCGTCACTTACTTCGACCCCGAAAATAGAATCATCGAGTTCGATGAAACCTTTTTCAGAACCATCTATACTAAATAGTTTAGTTTGCATCCTCTCTTCTCCTATTTCTTAACGGCCTTTTTAACAATAACCGTGCTCTTTGTGCTGCCAGGAATTGCTCCCTTAACAAGAAGTAGTCCGTCTTCTGCATCGATTCTAACAATGCGAAGGTTCTGAACTGTCTTCTTTTCAGCACCCATATGACCTGCCATCTTTTGACCTTTGAAAGTACGAGCTGGAGTTGAACTCATTGCTGTACCACCAAGATCTCTGTGGAATTTTGAACCGTGTGTTGCACGTCCTCCGTGGAAGCCGTGACGTTTCATACCACCCTGATAGCCCTTACCTTTGCTTATGCCAGTTACATCTACATAAACAACATCGTTAAAGATGTCTACACCAAGAGTATCTCCAACCTTGACTTCCTTTTCGAAATCGCGGAACTCATGAAGATGAGCCTTTGGTGTTCCAACTTCTTTAAACTGACCCTTATATGGTTTAGTTGTCTGCTTTTCTTTCTTATCGACAGAACCGAGAAGAACTGCTTTGTAACCGTTCTTTTCTTCGCTTCTCTCTGCGACAACTACATTACCTTCTATTTTTACTACGGTAACAGGAATTAGACGACCTGTGTCATCGAACACCTGTGTCATACCGACCTTTTGTCCAATTAGTCCTAACATATCTTCTTGCACCTATCAATCCTTCATCTCAACTTCGACACCGTCAGGAAGCTCAATTTTGCTAAAAACGTCTTTCACTGCAATAGTAGGTGCAAAAATATCAATTAGTCTCTTGTGAGTGCGCATTTCAAACTGCTCACGGGACTTCTTATTCACGTGTGGCGAACGCAACACTGTATACTTTTTAATATGTGTTGGTAGAGGAATAGGTCCTGAAACTTTTCCACCAGCATCAAGCACAGCCTGAACTATAGCTTTACTTGAACGCTCTACAAGCTCAAGATCAAAACCTCTTAAGTCCACACGAATTCTATCTTTTGCCATATCGACAAAACCCTCCAAAAAAATCAAAAGTACGATGCACCCCGATATCGAGGCACATCGTTATGCATTACTTATGCTATAATTTCAACAACCTGGCCAGAAGCAACAGTCTTACCACCTTCACGAATAGCGAAGCGAAGACCCTTGTCCATAGCAACTGGGTGAATAAGCTCAACATCGATTGTTGTGTTATCACCAGGCATAACCATATCTGTACCTGCAGGTAGAGTTACTGTACCAGTTACATCCGTTGTGCGGAAGTAGAACTGTGGGCGGTAACCTGTGAAGAATGGCTTATGACGACCACCTTCATCCTTTGAAAGTACATAGATTGTTCCCTTGAACTTTGTGTGAGGTGTGATTGACTTTGGAGCTGCAAGCACCTGACCGCGAACCACATCCTTCTTATCAACACCACGAAGAAGAGCACCGATGTTATCACCAGCCTGTCCTTCATCAAGTGTCTTCTGGAACATTTCAACACCAGTACATACTGTGTCTTTTGTCTCGTGAATACCAACAATCTGTACAGGATCGTTAACATGGATTTTACCCTGCTCAACACGACCTGTTACAACTGTACCACGTCCAGAAATTGTGAAGATATCTTCGATAGGCATAAGGAATGGCTTATCAAGAGCACGCTGTGGCTCAGGAATATAAGCATCCATTGCATCGAGAAGCTCCTTAATGCACTTCTGTGCTTCAGGATTGTCTGGTTCTGTAAGAGCTTTATAAGCACTACCGCGAATAACAGGAGCACCATCGCCATCAAAACCGTTCTTTGTAAGAAGTTCACGAACTTCCATTTCAACTAGGTCTACGAGCTCTGCATCTGGAACTTCATCACACTTGTTGATGAATACGATGATTGCAGGAACACCAACCTGACGAGCAAGAAGAATATGCTCTTTTGTCTGTGCCATAGCACCGTCTGTTGCTGCTACTACAAGAATAGCACCATCCATCTGGGCTGCACCTGTAATCATGTTTTTGATGTAGTCTGCGTGTCCCGGGCAGTCAACGTGAGCATAGTGTCTCTTATCACTCTGATATTCAACGTGACGAGTGTTGATGGTGATACCACGAGCCTTTTCTTCTGGAGCATTATCAATGTCTTCATACTTCAAGACTTTGTCACCATACTGTTTAGCACAATACTGTGTAATTGCTGCTGTAAGGGTTGTCTTACCATGGTCTACGTGGCCGATAGTACCGACATTAACGTGAGGTTTAGTCCTCACGAACTTTTCCTTTGCTGCCATTTTTTTCCTCCTAGGGTCTTACTGCCCTTATTTTTTTGTTTTATTTTTTAATTACGAAACCCCAAGTGCTTTTCCGTCACTTGGGCAAGATAGAAATCCAGAGGTCGCTTTAGGCACAAGACCATTTGCGACATAGCACATAATTTGATTAACAAAAATCGCTATCTCTGAAACCACCTTACCACTTGTGTGATTGGTTTGGCTAGGGAATCGAACACCCATTATAGGTGCAACATTTCTATTTTACCGATTTTTTAGATTTTATGCAAGAGGTTTT
>SAMEA104315433__coassemble_1099_pt1 | contig 11027 bp, 5 predicted proteins | sample SAMEA104315433__metabat2_high_PE_016 | metagenome-assembled genome bin SAMEA104315433 (sample SAMEA104315433) | gut metagenome | biome: Monkey gut; feature: monkey-associated habitat; material: faeces | place: China | collected 2013
GTGGAAATCGTGAAAAAATTCACAATTTCGATTCTCGCCATATCGCTGTACTTTCTGCAAGCATATTTTCAATACTTGTGCTTGCCTTACTTGGCAAAGTTGGACTTTGGGCTAGCATATTGACGGTGATTGGTGCAGCTATGGCAACCTATCTTTCGTCTATGCTAACAGGGCAAACTGGTATAAATCCGATGGAAGTGTTCGCGATTCTTGTTGTACTTCTTGTAAAGGTTTTAAGTTCTGCAAATATAGTTTCGCTTTTTGTAATTGCCGTGGCTGTTGCAGTTGCTGCAGGGCTTTCAGGCGATGTGATGAACGATTTCAAATCTGGCTCGCTTGTTGAAACTCCGCTTAAGGATCAGGTGATTGCAGAATTGATCGGTGGCGTGCTTGGAGCAATCGCAGCAACTATTGCTTTTTTTGCAATAAAGAATGTTTACACCCTAGGCAGTGATTTTATGCCATCTCCTCAAGCAAAAGCGGTAGCCGCGACCCTTGGCGGTTTAAATTCGCCACTTGCTTTTTGGCTCGGTGTAGGAATTGGTGCGATACTATTTTTTGTGAAAATCCCATCGTCAGCCTTAGGTCTCGGAATGTATCTTGGCACAAACATAACCACAATGGTCGCACTAGGTTGCCTAGTCTCCTTCATCGTAAAGAAAGTCTGGGGCGAGCGAGGCGAAGAGAAAGGCACATTGATATCATCAGGTCTTCTCGGAGGTGAGGGTTTTGCTGGTGTGATTATATCTTTTCTCTCTTTCGCAAAGCTTTAAATAGCACGAAATTCCCTAGGATCTCTTCGCCTTTCGCGAGGTCAACCATAGAGCGGCGAGACAGTACACCAAGTACAGCCGTCGCCTTGCTCTATGGTTTCAACCTCGCGAAATCCATCAAGATCTCCGTCGGGTGCAAGGAGTCGCTATTCTCAAGATATCTTTTTTAATTTTGCTTCAGCAAAATTAATTTAGTTTGCTAGGGGTACAAGTCTGGCTTGAGAATTTTGCAGGTTATCTTCTTGCACTCCCAGCCCCCGACGAAGATTGGGATGAGATTTGGAAAGTTGAAGCACGGATGCTAGCGACGGGTGTACTTGGTGTACATCCTAGCGCATCCGTGCTGACTTTTCAAATATCGCCCAAGATTCTAGGGGTTATCGTGTAGTATCATCATAAAAATACAATAATTTTTATGATGATAGGAATTTCGCCATTTAACTTAAGTTTGATGATCGCCCCATCCTTAGTGGTAATATAATTCTCAGGCGAAATTCCTCCAGATTTGTAGATTGTAGATAAGGTTATGGTGGCCTTCCTTATATCAATAGCATCGATTCTCACACTTGGGCTGTCAAATACCTCAGCGCCTACTTCGTCGGTTGAGAATGTAACGGAGCTCAAGTTTATGCTAGAATTTATTTCTAGTGTTAGTGTGCTGTTCACTCCCATATAAAAGGTGCGAACATTGAAGTTCTCCTTATCTACAGTGTCAGGATAGGCTTGAACCTTCTCGTTTTGTTTGTACGGTGTGCTAATAACTTCTTTACCGTTTTCTGTTTTTACTGTAACACTGCTTTTCATATTTAGAGTTTGGAATGTACTTGAGGAATTGTCATAACTGCCGTAAAGTTTTGCACCTTTTATCGTCACCGTGTTCTTAATGCGATTCTTGATGTTTACAAATGTGTACACCTTGGTTTTCTTGTTGATGCACACTATTGCCACATCGTCGCTTGTTGGAGCATAATTTACATAGATGGTGCTATTGTCAATTTTGCCACTTCCTGTTATGCTATAAGAATACACCTTTAATCCCTTGCTAGCATCTCCGAGAGTATAGACATCGTTGTAGTCAAGCGAGACTGATTTTAAGCCCATCGCATTTTGAGGAAAGGCGGTAGGGGCGGTGAAAAATGCACCGTTCTCATCTTTGTACTCTGTAAAGGAGTTTACACGAGCAAGGTACCAGAGGCATTCTTTATTAGGTGCATTTGCTGGAGTGAAGTTCGCCTTGAATATCCAGCCTGTGGTTGTATTCTCATTTACACTTATCTCGTTTGATGAGTTCAGTTCTTCTTCTGAGTCGCCGTTTTTTAAACTCAAGGTGAGTTTCTCTAGTTTTCCGCCGATCAGCACTCGATATTTCCACCTTGCTTCTGTGTCTTCTTCATACTTTATGTAGATGTAGGTGTGCAAGTTTTCTTCATTGCCGTTGAGTGTGAACACTGTGTTTTTTATTGGAGTGATTGTAAGAGAGCGTTTGCTTCCGTTGAAACTTACACGGTAATAAGATTCGTCGTTGTAGGTGAACACGGCGGAGTTTGCTCTGTACCAATTGGCATTTTTGTTTTTCTCTGGAGTGTAGTTTTTTGTAGAACCGTCGTAATACTTTTCTTGAGCGATGATCTCTGCATCGATTGAGAATTGTAGCACATCAGAATTAGATAGTGAACTTAACAGAATGTCATAGCTTTTTTCTTCAGTATCAAGTGTGAGGAGCGGAGTGTTGTCCGTATTTTGAAGCCCATTGTCTTCTTTCACTTGTATTGATGCGATGTCGCGGATTGTAAAGTAAACCGTGAATGCGACTTTGTAGAAGCTGTGTGAAATTTTCAGAGAACCCTTCTTTTTGTCAATGCCGTTTATAAAGATCTCGTAGGCAGCATTTTTACTTGTGCGAATATTTATTAAGGCATCGTTCTCCTCAATAAGAACATAGCTTAAAGCCTTTCCGTTTTCATCGGTTATGTTTAAGGTATAGGTTCCATTCGATATGAGTGTAACAGAATTGTTTGATTCTGATAATATTCCGCTTCTCTCATCATCGCTTATGGTTACAGAAGAGGGGAGAGTTGATTTTAACTCGTAAGCGACTTGAAGGGAACTCACACTTGCTGAAATCTCTACGATCACAGCCTTATCGAAAATGCTTTTTACAGAACTTTTTGCCTTGATTATATAAGTGCCGACTGATGGGAAGTCATCAACAAGTATGTTTATGGAGTTTTCCGTCTTAGCTAACTTTAAATTCTCGCATTCGAAAGTAAACACGACTTCTGTGTTTATCGTATCGTCAAGGTTATAGTGAGTCGCACTTAATGTGAGAACAGTTCCGCTTTCGAGAGAGTCTTTGTTTATTTTTATTATCTTTTCGGTGTCTAACTCTTCGGCGCCGAGCCGAGCATTTAAGATGGAATAGTCAGGCAGAATCACTCTTTGCTCACATGCTGTAGCAATAAAGAGAGAGACGAGTGTAATTATCAGCAAACCTATTATACTTAACATTTGTTTAGGACTGTATAGTCTCATATCCACTCCTTTATACTTTCAATGCGAGGTAGTTCGGTATATTTATCGCATATTTTAAATCCGCCTAAATCTTCTGTATATTTGTAAACTGTGCAATACTTGTTATTATCTTCATTTCCTTCAAATATAGGGTGAGAATAGGCAACTTTGCCATATAAATATCCTTTTCTTGCTCTATATATACCACAGTATTGATCCGTTTTGTATATAAATAATTGATGATAGTTTTTAGCAATCCACCATCTATCTTCAATTGTAGCATCATAAAATTCTTCATATCCATCATTGTTTATTTTATGTACTCTCCATTTGCCTAATTTTTTGTCATAAAATAGATATAATCTTTCAAGGACATAGTTGTCACTTTTTCTAAAACATTCAAATATATAAATGTAATATGTGGCACCACCGTATGTTCGAATTTTAAACATTTCATTTTTATATGGGGCTCCGTGAGTACCGTATGTACCAAAAATATCAGTATCTTTTTTAAAGCCAGGTGCTCTATACAATTCAATTGTTTTCTTTGTCTCTACAGTATGAGTCTCATTGTAATTTGTGGCTTTCACATAAATTGTAGGAGATATTTTTGAAGGGGTGTAAATATCAACTTGAGCATTTTGTGTGTATTCAGACCAATTTGTCGGATTCCCATCAGGATCTGTTGTAAATGTATAAGCAAGTTTCTTAAAATTTCCACTTTCATCTCTAACATTTCTAATGTAGATCTTTCTCGTATTATATTTATCCTGTAGTGAATCAGAATATGCATAAATAGTTGGCACAGCATCATTATATGTGAAATTTTTATTGTATTCTTTCGGCAGTAGCTTTATTGTCGGATCTACGGTTAAAGTATTTTTTGGCACAAGGTAAATTGCGAGTTTTATATCGTCTTCAGTTTTAACTTCTTTAAGAGTAAAAGTTACTTTGTAAGTTTCACCCATCTGAAGAACTGAATCAGAATCAGATTTGAAAATACCTTTATTTGTGGTTATTGGAGTATATTTGATATCATTCCTTTGTAACAGTCTGCCATAAATCGTGAAATTTTTCACAATATCGTTGTCGTCCTTTAGGGTAAATTCATAATTGTATTCTTTTGATGTGAGTGAAACCTTCCCTATAACATCTACATTGTCTATGCCCTCGTAATTGATAATGCTAAACGATGTGTGGAAAATTTCACTAGAGTTTTTATACTCGTTGCCTCTATAATTGCCTATTTTTTTCCCAGCATTTTCGTGAGTTATGTAAATCTCATAGCTTCCGCTTTCTGTAAACGAAAGGGTAGAGCTTTGCTTTAACACTTCTCTTGATTTTTCATAACTTGCAACTGCAGGATCATCGCTGATAAAAGAAGCGAATAGCAAAAACTCGCCACTCATTCCGCTAGGGATCTTGATTTTTCCCTTTGCTGCTATTGGCATCTCATATTTTCCCTCCCTATTTAATGCAGGAAGGCTTTCGTTTAGCCAATTATTGTTTTTTACACTTGGTATTATATCAAAGGTAATGAGATTTTTCGTGTTGTTCGCATCAACTTCGAACGAATAGGTTGTCGTTTCACTTTCGCCTGTGATAGACACAGTTTTTGCATCGATTGTGTATTCGCCCCAAAATGGCAAATATACATCATAGCCATATTCGATTGCCGTTATATAACACTCGCTTTCTGATGTTTTCCACTCGTTTTCAGTTTTTGTGTTTATCGGCAAAATTGCGGTTTTTTCTTCTCCGTTTATACCGCGCTTCACCTTTATGTCAATTGAATATCCGTCTTCAAAACTGTTGTATTCAGTCGAAACATTATCGGCTGTGATTGATAACACTACTCCGCTTTTGTCGTGAGGTCTCTCCTTCGAAATCTCTGGGGCTTTTATATCTAGTGGCGAGGTCTTTAGCAAATTTATGCTTATGTCCTTTTTCTTTTTGCTACCTGCATAAATCGAGAGCGAACTTGAATCGAAGTCGCCATTTTGCGGTTGTAAATAAATACCCTTCTCGTCAATTTTAGACACATAGAAGTCCTTGTTTTCTCCAACTTCAAGTTCGCCGAGGCGCTCAGTCTCGCCTGTGATGTAAAGAAGGCTAGAAATGGATGGCGAATACGAAATAGACTTTCCAAGAATCGCTCTGTCTTCAGGACTCTTTAGGCGCTTTCCTAAAAGCGAATACTCAATAAATTCGCCGTTGTTTTCACCATCAAGTTTGTCTATCGGCACAAAGGAATAAACCAAGGCATTTTCAAGTTCTTTCGTTGAATTTAGTGTAAAATGATAACTCTCGGTTTCATCGCCTATTGTTGCCTTAAGTTCATAATCACCAAGATAGAAAAGATCCTTTAGTCGTATAAACACTTTGTCGCTTCTAAGATGAGTGAGTGTATCCGTCTTGTCAACAACATTTCCGTTTATATCTGTTGTTGTAAGGCTCCATTCGATTTCAGCATTTTGCAAGTCTTTGGGAATGATTGCCTCAACACTGAAGTCGCTGCTTTCGCTCTCCATAAAGAATGAAGAGGTGTTCGAACTTGATTCAAGGTGAAATTTTGCCGTGTTATCAGAATTTTTCTCATCAAGATCGCACGAGAATAAATTCACGACGATTAGAAAAATGGTGATAACAATAAAAACTTTATTTTTTGATATATGTCTCATACCATTCTAAATGTGAAGAAAATGAGAGTTTATAGCGGATATAAGTGAAATGAAGTAAAAAAAATTTGCACTTTTTTTCAAAATCTAGTGTTAAATTTTCAAAATCTATGCTATAATATAAGAATGCAAGATGAAAAACAAGCTGTTCTTTATGACGAATCGAAAATTCAAACCCTTTCTGCTTTAGAGCATATTCGTAAGCGTCCTGGTATGTATATAGGTCGCCTTGGCGACGGCTCAACTTCAGAAGACGGTATTTATGTCTTACTCAAGGAAATTCTCGACAACAGTATAGACGAGTTCGTTATGGGTTTTGGTTCAGTTATAAAGGTGACGCTTGATGGAAATAAGGTTACCGTTAGAGACTACGGTCGCGGTATTCCACCAGGAAAGCTTGTAGACTGTGTATCAGTTATAAATACAGGTGGTAAGTTCAACAGCGATGTTTTTCAGTTTTCCGTGGGTTTGAACGGAGTCGGTACAAAAGCCGTAAATGCACTTTCGTCCTATTTTGAAGCTGTATCGTATCGAGATGGCGAGGCGGTGAGTGCAATTTTTGAAAAGGGTAAACTCTCATCAAAGCATAAGAAAAAGGCAAAAGACGAGCCATCAGGCACAGAGATTACCTTTATTCCTGACGATAGCACAGATATTTTTGGATCCTATTCATATAATCTTGATTTTGTCAAGAACATGATTTTGAATTACTGCTGGCTAAATACAGGTCTTACGATCGAATTTAACGGTGCTAAATACAAAAGTAGACAAGGACTTTCTGACCTACTTGAGGCAAAGCTTGGCAAAGAAACTCCGCTTTTCGATCCATTCCATTATATAAGCAAAGACAAGAAAATCGAATTCGCCTTAACATATGTAAAAGGGATGTTCGGTGAAGATTTTTATTCATATGCTAACGGTCAATTCACCCAAGACGGAGGAACCCACCAGGCCTTTTTTAAAGAAGCGATAGCAAAAACTATAGCCGATTTCTTCAAAAAGCCATGGTCGCCACAAGTTGTACGCGAAGGGCTACTCGCCGCAATCAGTATAAAAGTGAAGGAGCCGCATTTTGACAGCCAGACGAAGAGCAAACTTACAAACACTGAAATTCGCTCTTGGATAATGGACGAAGTGAAGGATGCACTCAATGCCTTCCTGCTTAAAAATCCAAAAATTGCAACTCTTATAAACGATAAAATCACTCAAACCGAGAAGATGCACAAAGAGATTGCGGAGGTAAAGAAAAACTCCAAGGAAGTCGCCGCAAAAACTCGCTACAACATTCCAAAACTCAAGGATTGCAAGTACCATTTGAACCAGGGAGCCGCCAAGATTCGCGAGCAAGAAGGTCCAAAAACTATGATTTTTATTACAGAGGGCGACTCTGCTGCAGGCTCTCTTACTCAGACTCGCGATGTGTATCACCAGGCTGTTTTTGCCCTACGTGGTAAGGTATTAAACACCTATGGTTTTAAGAAAACCGAGTTGTATAAAAATGAAGAGTTGTTCAATTTGACTTCTGCACTCGGCATAGAAGATGGTATTGACAATCTACGCTATGAAAAAGTGATAATCGCAACTGATGCCGATGTGGACGGCTTTCATATTCAGATACTGCTTCTTACATTCTTTTTGACATTTTTTCCCGATTTGGTTACAACAGGTAGAGTGTACATACTTGAAACTCCGCTCTTTAGGGTGAGAAACAAAACAGTAACCGAATATTGCTATAACGAAAACGAAAGGGATGAAATGGCAAAGAAGATTTCAAAAGCGGAGATTACACGATTTAAGGGCTTGGGTGAAATTTCGCCAAAAGAGTTTAAGGAATTTATTGGAGTTGGAATGAGGTTAAAGCGAGTGGAAGTCTCATCGCTGAGCGAAATTTCAGAAGATCTTACCTTCTATATGGGGCCGAATACCCAAGAGCGTAAAGAATTTGTTATGGAGAATCTAATCTAATGGCTGATGCATCGAAAATCTTTAGAAACAACTTTTTGGAATATGCCTCGTATGTGATTAAGGACAGAGCAACTCCATATCTTGAAGATGGTTTTAAACCAGTGCAACGCCGTATTCTTTACACTATGATTGAGATGGATGACGGTCGCTTTCACAAAGTTGCAAATATTGTCGGGCAAGTGATGAAACTGCATCCGCACGGTGATGCTTCAATCGGTGATGCACTTGTAAACCTTGCTCAAAGCAAATATTTTATAGACACTCAAGGAAACTTTGGTAATATTCTAACAGGCGATCCTGCTGCGGCTCCTCGTTATATTGAGGCGCGCATTCTTCCGTTTGCAAAGAAAGTGCTATTCAGTCCTGAGATTACCACCTATGTTGATTCGTACGATTCTAGAAATAAGGAGCCTGATGTTTTTCCCGCAAAACTACCAATAGTCTTGCTTCTTGGTGCAAATGGCATACAAGTGACGATGAAAACCTATATGCTTCCGCACAATCCTATTGAGGTTATCGAAGCGATCAAGAGTAATCTAAAAGGTGAAGTGTTCCTATTGTATCCTGATTTTCAAACAGGCGGAATCGTTGATGTTAGTGAATACGACGACGGTAAGGGTAAAATCAGTGTTAGGGCAAAAGTAGAGATTGATAAAAAAGGTGGGCGGCTTGTAATCACCGAGGTGCCATATTCTGTCACAACTGATGAACTCATAGCCGATATCGATAGAGTAACCAAGCTCGGCAAGCTCAAAATCGCTACGATTAATGACTATACGGCAGGCGAAGCGAACATAGAACTCAGCCTTGCTCGCGGTGCAGATCCCGATGCCGAATTGAAAGCATTGTATGCCTATACAAAAGCCGAGATCAAGCTTACACTCAGTCCAATTGTCATACGTGAAGGCAAGCCAAAAGTTATGGGTGTGAGCGAGATAATCGAATATCACTCCGCGTCTTTTAACCCTTTTAGAGGCAGAACTACAGGTTGAAAAGGGGCATCTTCTTGATAAATTGCAAGCAAGAACCCTAGAGCGAATCTTTATCGAAGAACGGATATACAAGAAAATCGAGGAGATGAAAACCTCAGAAGATGTAAAAAAAGCCGTGCTTGATGGGCTTTCTCCATTCAAGGGTGAGTTCGTTCGCGATTTGACCGATGATGATGTTGATCATCTCTTAGGCTTGCCAATCCGTAGAATCTCGCTTTTCGACATTGAAAAAAACAAAAAGGATATTGACGAAATTAATGCTCTTCTAAAGAAAGCCGATTACAATCTCTCACACATAAAAGACTATGCTATAACCGTTTTAGATGATATCAAGTCAAGTCTTCCTGATGGAAGTGAACGTAAAACTCAGGTTGCAACCTTTGAAACCGTTAATGTTCGTTCCGTTGTCACTCGCAATTTTTCGCTTCATTACGATTCGTCAAATGGTCAGCTTGGCTATGATGTAAAAACTGGTGATACACTCTTTAAAGTATCCGAGTACGATAAGATCCTAATAATACAGAAGGACGGATCGTATAGGGTTGAAAATGCCCCAGACAAGCTTTATGTTGGTAAGGGGATGCTCTACTGTGGCTTTGCCGACAAGGACAGCCTTAAGGATGTAGCATTTACAATATTGTTGCAAGAGAAGGACACCAAGGCGATAATCATCAAAAGGTGTAAAATCGCCTCGTATACTCTCAGTAAATTGTACACCCTTCTACCACAAACTGGCAATTTCAAAATCTTGAGCCTTTCAACCTTGCCAAATGCGACTCTCTCCCTTACATTCAAATCGTCAAGGTGCAAGGATAAAACCGTATATTTTAGTGATTTCGCAGTCAAGGCGGCAAACACCCAAGGGGTTGTGCTTACCCGCAATGAAGTTGCAAAGCTTCGTATAAAAGCCGTCACCGATGTACCTAAAAACACAAGCGATGATACAGGCGGTGGTGAGCCTGGCTTATTCTAGTTTTTAGCACTAGTTTAGGGCTTTCTAAACTAGTGCTAATTTTTTTTATAAAATAGCAAAGCCTAATAAATAATAGGTTTAGACCTTTAAAAGCAATCTTTAGTAATCAGTTAAAAAAAAGAGCAACCCTTGCGGATTGCCCCAATTATGAAAAAAATATAACTATGTTTTACCTAATTTTTATTAGGTAAATTTAGTTCATCGGAAAATCTCAAGCGAGAACACAGCAGCTGTGATACCGCGACCGCGGAGTTCTGCAATTCTCACTTTCATATTTTTATCGCCAACCGCATCCTTGATTAGGCGGATAAGCTCGGTCGCTTCTGCCTTTGTCTGGCAGGGGAAGATTATGCAGAGTTTGTTTGTGTCTTCCATAAATGCCATAGCCTCAATATCTAGGCGAGCGATGTCGTCGGCCTTCTCTGAAATAATTCTCGCAATTGTGAGTTCGTAGTCGAATTTTCTCGCTTCACTCATCTCAATTTCAAGAATATCGTTGAAGGCTTGGGTGAATGTCTCTGGAGTCTGTTCAACCTCTTCAACTTGTTCTGTTTCTTCTTGGCGAGGTGTTTCTTCATAGTCTTGAGATTCGCTTTTTTCTTCGACAGGTGAAGCTTCTATAGGTTCAGCAACAAGTGAATCTTCGTCTTCGTCGTCAAGTACGATCTCTTCGACTGTCTCATCAATTTCAGGAACCTCTTCATCCTCTACCGAAGGAAGTTTTGAGATATCAACAGGAGAGAGTTTAGCTACGAATTCGCCTTTAGCGATTTGCTCATCCGTTGGAGCTATATACTCTTCTTCAGGGAGTGGTTCGCCTTTGTCTTCAAGCCAGCCGAATGGAACGATGCTTCTTGCACGAGTGAGAGGCATTTTTTCAGGAAGTGGAAGTGCATCGTAAGACTCTCTGTGCTTGAGAGAAAGCACCTTGTCGTACATATCGCTTGGAGTGAACAACTCGTCAAATTCAGGAACAAGTGAGTTTTCCTTATCTTCTGCTTCTGAGTAATCTTCAATAGTTTCTTCTATAACTTCTTCAACTTGCTGATCGTTGTAGATGTCTTCAGCAAATGAAGGCTCTTCACTAGCCTTGCTTGGAGCAAGTTTCGCTACAAACTCGCCCTTTTCAATTTGC
>SAMEA104315433__coassemble_1102_pt1 | contig 10988 bp, 11 predicted proteins | sample SAMEA104315433__metabat2_high_PE_016 | metagenome-assembled genome bin SAMEA104315433 (sample SAMEA104315433) | gut metagenome | biome: Monkey gut; feature: monkey-associated habitat; material: faeces | place: China | collected 2013
TTATGGAGTAAATCACAACTGGAGTTTCAGTCAATGTTGCACTAGGCGACCACGAGCAAGACTCTAAAAAATTTTGCATTTCTATAAGCCCAAGAGTGCGAACTACTTTGTAATTTACAATATTTTCACTGCTTTTGGATAATTCATCTAATTCTTCTATACTTGCATATGGTGGAAGGTTCTTGGAATTAGTAGTTGCTTTTTCTGTGACTTTATCAGAGCAAGATACTATCCCAAATAGAAACATTAGCGAAATACTCAACATTAAAAATTTCATTTTTTTCATAATTTCCTCCAATGTCTCAAATTGAGGCTTTATACTTATAGTATACCACATAATTCTGATGTGCAGGAAAATTTTTAAGAATTTTGTTTATTTTGCAATGTACAATACATTTAAAACTGAACAAAAAAAGGGGAAGTGTTGAAAAAAAATAAGTTCCACCATATGCAAAATGCAAAGTTGACATTGCAAATTACATAAGGTGGATAACATATATTAAATTACAACTACATAAACCATTATGTATTACCGACTTGATCGTATTTTTCTAATGGTATTTTAAAAGCTAACTCTTGAAAGTGAGTATAACCATTCTCATCAACCATAGAGAGTTTTCTATCTTTATCATCACTGTTCTCTAACAATTCCTGCAATGAAGGACTCTTGTATTCTTTGTATACACCAGATGGATCTGTAACTACAACTCTGTATGTATTCATAGTATACTGAATTGGTACACAGTCTAAATAACGATCATCTGCAGAAATTTCATTAAGTGAATAAATCTCTGGAATCGCCATATAATCTTTTATTTTTTTATTACCAGTGCTATTATTATATCTGGCTTCAAATACAACTTCACTGCCGTTTTTATACAATTTTGGATCAAAATTAACATCTAGACCTTCAATATTATGTCCGTCATCAGGATCTACAAACTGAAAGGAAACAACAAAAGACCAAGTACCAGTCGCACAACGGAATGAGGACAATAGGACAAACGAGAACAAAATAAAAACAAAATACATTCGCTTCATAGTAACATCCTATTTAAGTTTATATGGATAATGACTTAATTGCCCACAACTTGCAGTTTCCCAAAATTTACAATGCGATGCATCATCTTCATACTTTTCCATCATAGAATCAAATGAAGAATTTGTTACTACTCCCACTTTTGTACTTTGATTAGCATCATAAGAATTATCTACAACAAGGTAGTATTTATCAGATCCGTATGAAATCCAAGTCCACCAGAGGAATCTCTTGTTCTCCATATATTTTCGTTCAGCGGTACCTATAATATTGCGATAATGCCATTGATCTTTAAACCAATCGGCTATCCAAGCTGTTCTAAACCCTCTTAAAGATAATATAGGCAATTCGTTTTCTTTTAATTCATTCTTTATATGTTCGAAATTTATTCCATACCAAAAACAATACCAGTCGTATGTCAAAGTAATCTTATTATTCGTAATTTTTTCTAATCCTTTTTTAAGTCCAGAATATGTAGTAGGTTGTACCTTTGACATATCCCATATACTTTCACATCTTTTCACCAATTCATCATAATCTGATACATCAAACAAACCAAGCTCAGATTCTGTACAAAAACCTTTCAAAGCTTGTAATAAGGCTGTAGGACCACAAGGACCGTGTATATCACCCAACGAAATAGATGGATGATTCCAACTTTCTAAAACGAATACTTCCGTTTCATAGTATATCGGTGTTTTTGCTGTAGAATTAGCAGAACTTATTATCATATCATCTGTAGTTTTTATAATATCATTTTCTGCTTGATCTATTAATTTCCAAAGGTTTTCAAGTCGCTCTTCCTCTTGTTTTTGCCCATTATAGTATGCTTTTTTCATATCTTCTCGGGTTGCACCAATTTCCGCCAAATCTTCATCTGTAAAACCGTTTACCCATTCCTCAAGCATCTCTTCTTCTGTTTTTATAGCCTCTTTGGTAGCTAGTTTTGCTTTTACTTCAATATCGGATAGTACACTAACATTTGGATAGCCATTGCTATAAATCCTAACTTTTGCTTGTTTTAATGATTTTGTAGTGTTTGCATCCAAATTGTATATTTTTCTATCTCGTGATATGTATTGTATTGGATCTCCTAATCGCTTATCAGCAATACAAGTAACATAGCCAGCAATTTTACCATTATCTATAACATGGAACTCGTAATATTCTGGGGTATCATTTATGGAGTAAATCACAATTGGAGTTTCGGTCAATGTTGCACTAGGTGACCACGAGCATGACTCTAAAAAATTCTGTATTTCTATAAGCCCAAGAGTGCGAGCTACCTTGTAATTTACTATATTTTCACTGCTTTTAGTCAATTCATCTAACTCTTCTGTACTTGCATATGGAGGAAGGTTCTTGGAATCAGTAGTTGCTTTTTCTGTGACTTTATCAGAGCAAGATACTATTACAAACAAGAGCACTAATGAAACGGTTAATACTAAAATTTTTAAGTTTTTCATAACTTCCTCCAATGCCTCAAGTTGAGACTTCATACTTATATTATATCATATGATTCTGAAAAGTGGTGAAAAATATTTACTTTTTTGTCGAAATAGATTACAATTTATTAGTAATGGAGAATTCTAATGCATTTTGAATTAAGCACTTTTACATCGTTTTTAAAAAGTATTGATTTAGTTAAATATCGTGAAAAATATTCACATATCAAAATTGTGGAGATGGATTTACCAAAAAGTATTCAAGCTCTGGATTGTATTTATAAAGTATATTGGGACAAAATCCCTATTTTTGAAAAGCCACTGTCGTTTGATGATTTTTATAAGGAGTATTACAAAAGTGTAGAAGACGAAATTAATGAGTTTTGGGATAAATCTGGTTTTGGAAAAGATTGCGACTGTTTTAATAGAGGTTTAGAAGCACGGATTTATAGAACTTGGGCATCATTAATAACTCAAATTCATGCAGGCTATGTTGCCGAAAGTGTATTTGGGAAAGATGCAGTTTATCAAAGTACTGAATTAGATCATAAAAGTATAGACATATTGATAAAATACTGTGGTATAAATATAGGAGTTCAAATTAAGAAAGAAAGTAAAAGACCTGAAATAAGTAGAATGTATAATTCTTTATTTCAAAAGAGTGATAAAAGGGCTTTAGAGCAATTCGGTTTAGTTAATATCTTTTATATAGTTCCACAGCAAAAGGATTTTGATGATCCTTATTATAAAGTAGGGAGGAAAGGTGAGTTACGAGATAGTTTAAAATATTTCACAAAATACAATAAAGATAATGCAACATTAGATCGATTTGACAATGGTTTTGTTGTGTTTACTCATAAAGAATTTGAATTGATCAAAAATGCGATTGATTCTAACAAAGGAATTGTCAGTTAATCTTCTTAATAGGAAATTCAGAAATGCTTTTCCTATTAATTATTTTGTAGTCTTTTGGAAAATTGTTTTTATTTAAAAATGTGTCTACTCTTAGAAAGAGAATATCACTTAATTTAGGTTTGCTATACCCTAAAGAAACCATAGTCTCATAGGAGGTAGATCCTTTCCTTATTTCTTCATCATTTTGTATTAAGACATAATTGTGTTTTATGTTATCTTCTTTGTTAATTTCATACACAGCTTGTGCAGTTGTTCCAGAACCTGCATAGAAATCTAAGATGGTCGCATTTTTATGCTCAGAAATTCTTATTAAATATTTTATAAGTTCTACTGGTTTTGGAGTATCAAAAATACCATACAAACCTAATTTTTTTAGATCGTTCGTACCATAGCGAGAATAGAAGTTTAATATTGAAGGTACATTATCTACTGCTTCTTCTATATATTCTATTTCATATGGGCGACCGTTTTTGAAGGTAATTCGGTTTTCTTTATAAAGAGACAGAATTTTCTCTTTACTTGACCATCCACGAGTTTTTAAAGGAGCAAGGTGCAAATCAATTTCATCAATGTCCAAGGATGAAGGCTTTCCTGGAGTGGATAAATCTTTTGCAAAAAAAATGTTACCATTGTTATCAATGTTGTTATAGTTCTTTATCCAAGTTTCTCCAGTTTCTAAAACAAAATCAGAAATTAGTTTTTTTAATAAGATTTGTGCTTTTTCTTTTGAAACTTTATTAGCATTTTTTACAGTATAAATGATACTTTTAATTTTTTTGCTTTGAATAGGTTCTTTTATTCTTGGTAGGAAAAAACGGTTTAACTGTTTTTTGTTTTTAGCAAAACAAACGATATATTCGTGTACTGTGTTTATATGTTTTGCATTGCTACGTTGTGCTTGGTAAGTGATAAAATTTCCCACAAAGTTATTATTGCCAAATATAGTATAGCAACTGTTTAAGAGGGCAACGAGCTCATTGTCATCAATACTGATAAAAATAACACCATCCTCTTTTAATAATTCCCTTGCAATAATAAGTCTTTTTGCGATTTCATTTTGCCATTGATTTGTAGAATCATTGTAAGAAAAACTATTTCTTGTGTTATATGGTGGGTCGATATAGATGAAATCTACATTGTTTTTATAAGTTTTATAAAATGAATAACTTTTCATAACAGAGAGATTATCACCTATGTAAATAGCATTTCCCATTTCTTTATTATATTATATAGCATTGCAAAAGTAAAGAGTTATGAGTATAATGTTAATAGAATGTTATCAAAGGACTTTTATATGCACATTCTAATTGTTATTGATATGCAAAATGATTTTGTCTCAGGAAGTTTAGGCTCTGATTCTGCTAAAAAGATTGTTCCTAAAATGATTGATTATGTTTTGCATTTTGATGGTAGCCTATACTTTACTCGTGATACTCATGGTAATGATTACCTTTTTACTGAAGAAGGGCGACATTTGGCGATAGAACATTGTATAAAAGGCACCAAGGGACATGAAATTATCGACGAGTTATTGCCATATACAAAAAATGCTACGGTGATTGATAAACCTACTTTTGGCTCAGTTTTATTAGCCGAAAGTATCAAGAAAATGGATGAAAAAAACAAGGTCAAGGATATAACTTTATGCGGAGTGTGTACTGATATTTGTGTAATATCCAATGCACTACTATTAAAGGCTTATCTTCCAAACATACCAATTAGAGTAATATCATCACTTTGTGCAGGAAGTTCCGATAAAGCTCATTTCGATGCACTTTCGGTGCTGAAATGCTGTCAAATTGATGTGATTTAGGGGTTATTGAATTGCTAAGAATTTGTTTATACTTATGACACTCTACGAAATGCATAGTATTATTAACACAATACGAATTATGATATTTATGAATGTCATAACATAAAGATTAAATGCGATGAAATAAACGAGTATATCGCTTTGATAAATTATCGAGTCTTTAATTTCGTACATAAATCCAAAATATACTGAGAATGATGCAATGTTTATAATCACAAAAAATAGTGATATTATGCAAACTGCCGTATTAATAACTTTTGTATTGTTATATTTATAATTTAAGCATCTGGATAGGAACGAGTAAAAGGGGATTCTATAGAGTATAAATAGTAAAGGTACAATCCAAATTAAAATGTCATAAAGAATAAGAAGTATAGAAGAGCCCAATATCAAGAGGTATGCTATCGCTTCAAATAGTAAAGTATATCTAAACTTTTTCGGATCTGTAGAGGCTGAAAAGTTTAAATAGTTATTAAATTTGAATAAGTCAATAAAACAGAAGAAGCCATATCTTATAAAATTTGTAATTATGTTCATAATGTAATTGTATCATATAATTTGTAGAAGAAAATTAAAATGTTAAAAGTTGTTGTTCTACCTAATAAAAATTAGGTAAACTATTTCTTAAAAACGAATAAGTATTCGTGGGCAAGTAAAAGGAAGTTGTATTTGATGCTGTTAGTTTTCCAATAACCTGTGGCTTTACAGTTATGTTGCTCCTTTATTATAATCTCTTTCGTTGTAAAACCAGCATTTTCAAATATTTGCATAACTTTAAAGCCTAAAGGCTGAACCATACCATTTTTACGAGTATCGCCCATAAGAATTGCACAAAATTTTTCGCTTTTTAATACTCTATAAGATTCTGTTGCTACAGATTCCATTTGCTTAAGAAAGTCATTTAGCGAGAGTAAGGACAAGTCTCCTTTAATATCGTCACTATAGTTTATAATATCTGCATATGGCGGATGAGTGCAGATTAAGTCAATAGAGTTGTTTCCTATATATGAAAGATTGCAAGCATTACCTTCTATAATCTTAATTTCTTGATTAAATTCTGAGTCAAAATTTAGTTTTTGTTTTGTAAGTTCTACCGCATTTGGGTTTATATCAATTCCTATAAAACGGCGATTTGTAAGTTTTGCTTCTACTGCTGTGGTTCCACCTCCAACGAATTGATCTAGAACAAGGTCATTTTCTTTCGAATAGCGTAGAATTATATTTCTCGGAATGTATGGAGACCAGTTGCCACGATATTTAGCATCATGTGTAGCCCATGAGCCGCGATTTGGAAAAGACCAAATTGTATTAGTCTCTAATTCAAAATTTTCTGGTTGCAATGAATTTTTGGGTTTCATACTAGTCCTTTACGAGTTCTGGTGGAATTGGTAGCCCTAATCGTGATAATGGAATATATTCGAAATAATAGTCACAGCCAACTGACTGTATATAATCTAGGACATCCTTGTATTGTTCTTTTCTAAACCAGTTGTCTAATAAGTAAATATATTCTACATCAATGTTGGCTTTTGACATAAGTTTTTTATATTGTTTCTTTTTGAAGTCACAAGTTTGCAACTTTTCATCAACAGAACCTGCTACTTCTTGATGTTTACATTCTATAATGAATAAAATGTTGTTTAATAAGACAAAAATGCTATCATCTGGTAATAGTTGTTTTGAGATGAAATCTTTCCAGTCTATTTCAAGCTTCTTTAAAAAGACAGAATAAAATTTATGCTTTTTGTAAACCTCTGCGACTTTATTGTTGTCGTATAATACATCATAACCTATTACTCTGTAATGAGGACATATGTTTAAAAACGAAGATAAATCTGTTTTTCCTTCGAAAACTAAACCTGTTCTAGTGTTTCCTCCGCCTTTGCCATTTTTTATCATCTATTTCTCCCTAATTGTAAATTAGTAGTTCACTAATTTGTCCACGTTTATCACTTTTGCTGTTAATCATCCTCGAAGCAAGAACTCTTTTTATGTTGTAGTCTTTATAAAGATCGTCAAAAAAGTTATCGGCTGAGTTTGTGTTTTTAGGATCGGAATTGCTTAAGATAAAATTTGCCCCTTTTTTGTGTATTTCATTTACAAATTCAAATAGTCGATTTTGTTCATTATCGTTAAAGAAAGTTGCATTGTATGATGTAAAATTAGCGGTTTTTGATATCGGACGATATGGAGGGTCAAAGTAGACTAAAGTATCTTTATCAATAAATGTATTTGACAATGAATAGTCGCCACATTTTATCACAACATTTTGTAATAATTTGCTAACTCTTTCTAGGTTTTCGCTATCGCAAATGAGGGGATTTTTGTATTTTCCCATTGGAACATTAAATTTCCCATTTCGGTTTTCTCTATATAACCCATTAAAACAAGTTCGATTTAAGAATATAAACTCAGATGCTTTATTTACTGATGTGTTTTCTGCTAGTTCAATATTGTTAAATGAGTCTCGAATGGAATAGTAGAATGTCTTTTGCTCATCAGTTGATTTCGATAAAAAAGCAACACTTAATTTTTGAAGTTCTGTAATTAAGTCTTCAACATTATGTTGAATAACACTATATGTATTTATTAGTTTAGGGTTTATGTCGCTTATATAAAATTCATTGAAGTTAGGAAGTGAAGCAATGTTAAAAAATATAGCACCTCCGCCAATCATTGGTTCGGCATATTTTTTACATTTTCCCCCACCTTGTGAAGAGATTAATATTTTTATTTCATCAACAAGTTGTGATTTACCCCCAACCCATTTTATAAATGGCTTTGCTTTAGCAGAGGCTGTCTTTGAAATTTGATTTGTATTTTCTAACATTAAAATTTAGTACCTTATAGAATTATAATGCTAATGGTTTTAATTGATCAATGAGTTTTAACAAGATAGTTGCTTTTGATGAGGCACTTTTGTTATAATAGTCATAGGACATCCTGTTTTCATAAGTTTTACTCCTTATTTTTTGAGCAAATTATATTATAACATAAATGTAAAATTTATGTCGCAGTGTGTCCTATTTGTTTATGAGTTTTTACAGAGTGTGTTAAACTTTGTTGGTAATTTTGTACATAGATCATAGAGTGTAATTGATTGTGTGCTAACCTTCCATATCCCAAAAAAATTCGATAACCCCCAAATCCATCCGATTTTCATAAAAAACAACCCCTAAATCGCACTAATTCAGGGGTTATTGAAGTGGTAATTTAAAAATCAAGCAACTCTACATCAAATACAAGCCAAGCATTTCCAGGAATAATTCCGCTAATGCCGTTCTCGCCATATCCGAGTTCTGGTGGAATGATGAGAGTGTATTTTGCACCTTTGCTCATAAGCTGAAGCCCTTCGTTCCACCCATCTATCACTTCGCCAATGCGGAAAGAGATTGGCTGACCCCTTTGTATGCTTGAATCAAATACTGTGCCATCAAGTAGTCTGCCTTCGTAGTGTACCTTTATTGTTGTACCCATTTTTGGATGAGCATTGCCGTCCCCTTCCTTTTCCACTATGTAGCGAAGCCCAGATGGAGTTTCAGTTGCATTTGGGAACTTCTCTGCAACTATTGCTTTGCTTCTCTCCATTTCTTCGCGAGCTTTTCGAGATGCATTCTCTTCTGCTTGAAGTTTTAGGTTGCTAAAGGCTGCATCACTAACTTCAAAGGCTTTTGCTTCTTCTCCTACTCTTACGATTTCTATGTGGTTAATTTTGTCGTTCTGCTTAATTGCATTCACAACATCTTGCCCTTCGATTACTCTTCCAAATACGGTGTGGTGATCGTCAAGCCATGGAGTGGCTACATGAGTGATGAAGAATTGGCTTCCATTAGTGCCAGGTCCTGCATTTGCCATTGATAAAACCCCTGGTCCATCATGGCGAAGAGTCTTGTCGAACTCATCTGGGAATTGGTAACCGGGTCCACCTGTTCCGTTGCCTTTTGGATCGCCACCTTGAATCATAAAGTCACTTATGACTCGGTGGAATTTCAATCCGTCATAGTAGGGCTTACCATTTGTAATGCTGAACTTGCCTTCTGCAAGACCAATAAAGTTGCATACGGTAAGTGGGCATTTTTGATATTCAAGCTTTAATACAATATCGCCTTTTGCGGTTTCGACTATTGCATATATTCCATCTTCCTTTAGTTCCATATGTTCTCCTTTTGTTGAACTATTTGTTTTAGACTCAACTACTTTCTGTGCAGCAGAGCCTGCATTTTCTTTTTTCTCTGAAGCACTGTCATTCTTTGTACAGGAAAAGCTTAGCATAATTGCAAGTAAGAATAACAGTACTGTAAAATTCTTAATAATTTTCATATAAGTTTTTTAATTCTTTATATATTTTAATACTGAAATGATTAAATAACAGTATTAAAACTTAATGAATTCCTCCTAATTCTCGTCTTCTACTAGTGGACTTGCTCCACCCATTTTTTCAAACAGTTTTTCAAGTGTTTGGTATGAGTTGTAAGAGATGATCAACTTGCCTTTGTTATATGTGCCAGAAAGACCAACCTTTGTCCCTAACAATTTGATAAATTTGTCCTGAATTCCTACAATGATGTCACGGTTATAAAGTGTTTCGCCACTATCGCTTTCACCGCCAGGTAGAATAGTAACATCATCTTTGCTGTTACTGTTGCTAGTATTCACATTTACATTTTGTATCATTTGTGAAACAGGCTTTGAGAATGCTCTTCCTCCATTATTATAATCGTTGGCAAGGTTCTCTGCAGTTCTGACGGAAATCCCCTCGTTTACAATCAAGTTGAATATTGTTTCACGATCTGCTGGGTTCTTTGCTTGTAGCAAAGCTCTAGCATGTCCTGCGGTTATCTTATTCTCAAGAAGTGCATCTTGCATACCTTGTGGCAGGTTTAGCAAACGAACTGCATTTGCAATGCTTGAACGACTCTTACCAATTCGTTCAGATACTTCTTCTTGCGAAAGACCGCCTTCTGAAAGCAGGTAGTAGTAAGCCATAGCCTCTTCGATTGGATTGAGATTTTCGCGTTGTACATTCTCTGTAACTGCAATTTCCATTCGTTCAAGGTTTGAAAATTCTTTTACTATGATTGGAATTGTTTCAAGCCCCGCGATTGTCGCTGCTCTATAGCGACGTTCCCCTGCAATTATGCGGTACTCGTTGTCTGCAATTTTCTCAGTGAGTATCGGTTGCAGAATGCCGTGTTTCTTTACTGATGTTGCCAATTCAGAAAGTGCTTCGTCGTCAAAACTTTTGCGTGGCTGATGAGGATTTGGTTTTACTGTGTTTATGTCAACAAACAGAATTGCATCGTTCTTATCAAATGGTTTACCAACAGTTGGATTTGATTTCTCAATGGCTTCTGTTGTTGGAGATTCTGTCTGTTCTTTCCCATTTTGATCTTTTGTGAAGTGAAAAGGAAAAGCTAAAGACAGTAATGAAAGTGAATTTAATGTTCCCATACTTATAATATACATAAATTACAAATAAAATTCTAGTGTTTGTGAGAAAATTGTTGAAATTTTTATCCACTTGTTGTATTATAATGGTATAAGGAGTAACGATGGACAAGTTAGAAGATAAAGTAAAAGAAGTACTTGAGCAACTTCGCCCTGCACTACAAGCTCATAGCGGAGATCTTGAGTTTCTTTCATTTAACGAAGATAAAAAAGAGTTGCACTTGCGACTGGTTGGTCATTGTGCAGGATGTATGTATTCGCAGATGACGCTGAAAAATGGAATCGAGCAAGCTCTCCAAGAGAATCTCGATCCAGAGATTACAGTTGT
>SAMEA104315433__coassemble_1146_pt1 | contig 10736 bp, 7 predicted proteins | sample SAMEA104315433__metabat2_high_PE_016 | metagenome-assembled genome bin SAMEA104315433 (sample SAMEA104315433) | gut metagenome | biome: Monkey gut; feature: monkey-associated habitat; material: faeces | place: China | collected 2013
CCGCCAACTCCAGAGCCAACAAAAAAAGGCATACAGTATAGTTTCAATGGTAGCACATATACAGTAATTGGACTTGGCGAAATTGATGATTATAATATAGTTATTCCAAGGGCCTACAACGACGGCAAAAATGGCGAAGCATCCGTTACAACAATCAGCGACAGAGCCTTTTATAACACAAATATAACAAGTGTTATACTTCCAGACACCATAACAGAAATCGGCGAATATGCATTTCAGTATACACCACTTAGAAGTGTAAAAATGGGAAACGGTGTGGAAACGATCAAAGCCTATGCCTTTTCAAACTGCAAAAGCCTTTCAAATATTGAATGGAGCGAAAACTTGCAAACGATAGGAATGCGAAGTTTTGAATACTGCTCATCACTTACATCGCTTGTACTTCCAGATTCGCTTTTAGAAATAGGCGCTGCGGCTTTTTCTTATGCGGCTAACATAAAAAGTTTAAAGATTGGGAAAAACCTAAAAACTCTAGGAAGCAGTGCCCTTGGTGCCTTACAAAATCTTGAAACCATAGTATACGAAGCGATAGATTTAGATACAGCAACTCGACTTCAAAATCTCCCAAAATTACAATTTATAAAAATTGGCGAGAATGTCCAAAATATGCCATCTGAATTTTTCAGTGGATGTTCAGCCCTTAAAGAAGTAAACTATAATGCGACTAATGCAAAGTATATGATATCGCTGTTTAAAAATTCCAATCTTTCTACTCTAACAATAGGTCAAAATGTAGAAGCAATTCCTCCATACCTCTGTCAATATGCAACAAATCTTACAAGTGTAAACTCAAACGAAAATACAATAATGATTGGACAACAAGCATTTGAGAATTGTATTTCATTAAAAAGCATTGCATTACCTAATTCCCTTAAGAGAATTAATGCCTTTGCTTTCAGAGGAGCAGGTTTATCCGAAATAACAATTCCAGAAAATGTTATATTTATAGAAGCAAATGCTTTTGGAGAATGCAATAATTTAAAAACAGTTTATTGGAATGCCAAAAACTATGTGCAAGCAGATCGAAAAAATGTTGAGAACCAAGATGATTACAACGAATTTCTAAACGAATATGAAGGAGGCATATTCAATAAATCAGCAATTGAATCTATTATATTTGGAGCAAAAGCAAATATTGTACCAGAAGGTCTCTGCACTGATATAGTTAGCCTTAACAACGTAATACTATCAGATAGCATAAAACTCATAGAATATGCGGCATTCGCGGGCTGTGAAAATCTCACCGAAATCACAATACCGAAAGGAGTGAAAACCATCGGCGAATTTGCATTTAGAGCGGATGAATTCTTAAGCAAAGTGACTTTTGAAGAAGGTCTTATTGAAATCAAAGACTATGCCTTTCTTATGTGTAGAGATTTAAAAGAAGCAATTCTACCAAATTCACTTCAGAAAATGACAAATCCGTTTGCAGAATGCACTTATCTTACAAATGCCCACCTTGGGAAATCACTTTCCGAAATTGTCGGCGATGAAATTTTCACAGGTAGCACTTGCCTTGAAACTATAACAATCGATCCTGAAAACTCATATTACACTGTAGAAAACAATGTTTTGTACGATAAAGACAAAATAACTCTCATTTTCTATCCACCGATGAAAAACACGATCTCATTTGAAATACCAGAGACTGTTACAAAAATTGCGACTAATGCTTTTAGAGACACCCTTGTTTTAGAAAGTGTCAAAATCCCAAACACAGTTAATAGCATCGGAAATTATGCATTTATGGGCAGTAGCATAAGAAACATTGAACTACCTCGCAACATAACAGAACTAATTGGTACATTCTCTGAATGTATGTTCCTTGAGACGGTCTCAATCGGTAGCAATATAAACACAATTGACTTGGATGCATTTGACTCCTGTGTTTCATTGCAAGAATTCAATGTTGATGCAAACAATAACACTTACTCGTCTACCAATGGCAGCCTATACAACAAAAGTGGTAATTCTCTTATAAAATATGCTCTTGGAAAGGATGCAACTAGTTTTACAGTCCCTTCATCAATTACTCGCATTGAAAAGAATGCCTTTGTCGGTGCTAGTAATTTAACAAGCATAACATTTGAAAACAAGGACAAGTGGTACTTCTCATCAAGTAAAAATATGGAGAAAGCAACCCTTGCAACTGGTCTTGAAAATGCAGAAACAATGGCCACTGTCCTAACCGATACAGATAATTACGGTGCATTCTATTGGGAGTATCGCCCATAAGGCAATAAAAAAGGCAAGATTTTAGTCTTGCCTTTAACTAAGTTTTTAAAATTATTTCGTTCTATCCCAACCGAGTTTAACAACCACACTAAGATAGTCAATGGCCTTTTCGCCTGCATATGTGCCAAACTCTTTCCAACCGTAGGAAACATCAAGCACAATTGGGAATAGGTCAAGGCCAACACCAAAGCTCACACGACCAGCATCAATACCTGCACGGAGTGCAAGGAATTCAACAAGCTGAATCTCTGCACCAACTCTGAAGTGCGACAAAAAGAGAGTCAAGAAATCGCTCTTCTCCTTTTCGGTGTAGTTTGTCAAATTATAGAAATCAAGCTCAAGGCGTGGGTTAAACCACTTCCACTTTGGGTTAAATGCAATACCGACATCAAGAGAGGCCATATCCATAAAGCCAAAGTTAACCTTACCTGTAGTAGGCTGACCACCACCAAACATACCATAAAAAGAATCAAGAAGACCATCGTAATTCTTCATACCCGTTTGTGATGCCCACATATCTCTCATCGCAACAGACACGGTTAACCAATCTCCATAGGTATACGACATACCGACTGTGAACGGATGCAAAAAGCCTGCCATAGTTTTACGAGAACGTGGGAATAACACATCCATAAATACACTCGCGGATGCCCCTTCTGGAGTTTGGTTGAACAAATCCACAATCTGGGTGTATGTATACGGCTCGGTGTATGCCCTAAACATAAAGTTTATGGAAAGACCGAAGGCTAACTGGTGCGGTCCTTGATTATACACATTAAAACCATAACCGAGTGTAACCCCTGCCGTCATCATTGTGAAAAACTGAGCATCCCCAGTTGCACCTTCTGAATACGAATACATACCAACATCGGCAAGGATATTCATACCAAAACCTTTGACTGTAAAGCCTAAGCCTACATTTGCATTGATGATCTGACCATTGCCGTTATTCGCATTTTCAAGAAGAGCAAGTAGGATCTTTGGAAGGCTCGGCTTTCCTCCTTCTGTATCTGGTCTTAATGCTTGCATAAAACGAGAGACAGACATAACCTCTGCATTCGCAAATGGAAAGTCAAAGAAGAAAGCCTGATTTTTAGCAAGGTTAGCAGGGTTCATATAGAGCGAGTCTATACCAGTTGAAAGTGCTGTACCAGTGCCACCTATAGAGAACACACGCGGGGAGAGAACATTAGGCATTGCATTAGAAATGCCTCTAACTCCCCAGCCATCGCCTTCGCCAACATCGTTCATATTGCCATAATCTGATACTGAAACAGCAAAGACTGGAGCAACTAACAAAACGATGAGTAATATAACAACTGTTATTTTTTTCATACTCTACCTACAACTGCCATAGTCAAAATGTTATTGATAGCCACAGCTGCATCAGAATCATAGCCCACAGCTGTAAGCAAAATTGTGTGTAGATTCTTTACATCAACAATACAATATTTAATAAGTTCGAGGCTCTCACTAGATGATAATTCGTTAAGATCGAAGTCTTCTCGTGGAACACCTTGAAGTTCAGAACCTTTATCGAAAACTCTGTCAACAATTGTTGCTAGGGCTGAGAACATAAGCACACCAGCCTTTGTGAGATAGCCATTGCCAGAATTATCGATATCTATAGAAGCATCAACTATAGCCTCTACGAATTTTGTAATCTCTGGCTGGACTTCAGAATGCATAACCTTTTTAAAGTCGGTAGCTGTTGCTCCAACCACATCTGCAGGGATTGGTTGCTCGCCGTCCGCATAGAAATGATCCTTCATACTCTTTGCAAACTCTTTACGAGCCTCATCTGACTTTATTTCCTTTATACTCTCTAGAAGAGCATCATAATCCTCGTCGGAGAGAATGAATGGTGTAAGATAAGCATCCGTTGCAACATTTAAATCAATTTTGCCATCGGTTGGATCGGTAAGTCCCGATGGAACATTTGTTTTATAATCATCTCCGACCTTTGTAAAGATTTCGTTTATGCCTGCTGTAATAGCATCACCCTTCAATATGCCAGTACTTGGGGTTTCAGATGTAGAAGCAGCACCGAATAAAACCTCGTTGGTCGCATCAGAGGCTTTCTTCGCCTCTGACTTTCCTAATCCAAATACATTTGTACCTGTTGAACCAAGCCCATTTCCAATATTTGCAAGAGTGTCGTAAATATTGCTACAGGAAACTGAGATTATTAAAAATATGCTACAAATTAAAGATAAAGCTTTTTTCATATAATGCTCCTATTATTAGTGTATCACATTTTGTATGACTTGTAAAGATTTTTTTGAAAATTTACGAAAATAGAAAGAGAGGTGCCGATTGGAATCGAACCAACGCATAAAGGTTTTGCAGACCTCTCCCTTACCGCTTGGGTACGGCACCATTAAAAAAATCGGAATGAGAGGACTCGAACCTCCGTTATCCTGCACCCAAAGCAGGCGCCATAGCCGCTAGGCGACATTCCGATTTACCTTAATATTATACTGTTTTTCAGAACTTTTGACAATAGTATTTTAAAATTTTTTACGGATTTTTCGTATTAAGTAGCAAAAACGACTAGGATTTAATCGTAGAGGCCGAAATTAGAGCCACTAAACCAATGGCAATAAATGGGAACAACTCGCCCATAAGCGGAGCAATTACTCCCTGCCTGGCCATAAGCAAGGTCACAAGTTGCACAACATAATAAACAACGGCCAGTGATACCGAGGCGACGATTGAGAAGAGCAACACATTCTTTTTGAAGCGAAGGTTGATCGACACCGACACGAGTACCATTACGAACACGGTGAAGCACGAAAGAATTCGTTCGTAAAATTCAGTTGCAAGCTCTGCATAGCGCGAAAACGAAAGGTTTTTGATGCCACGGATATATTCAACAGCACTTTTTAGTGGCATAGTCTGAATATCACCGCGAATGTTTTTAAACAAATCTGGAGAGGTGCGGAACTTCTCCTTCATCGTTGCCCCCTGGACGGATGAGTTTTGCACCCTAAAATTCTCCATATCTATGGTTTGAATCTTGGCATTGTACAACACCCACATTCCTAACTCTTCATCAAAAATGGCTTGCGGTGAACTGATTCTCTCTTCAATACTGCCATTTTCATTCTTAAACACAAGGATAACACCAGAAAGTTCTTTTCTCGAATCGGTGTATTTTTCTGCCTTAATTACGAAATTATTGGTGCGATCCGTATAAAAAATATTGCTGTTATCCCCTTCACGAGATGAATCATAATTCTGATACATATCAAGAGTGGTTTGATATTTTACGCTAGATGGAATATACACAAACTCATTGAATAAAAACATACAGCCTGATAAAAAGAGCGAGAGTATGATGAGAGGCGAGACTATTCTCCTATACGGAACACCAGCAGAGAGAAGTGCAATAAGTTCGTTGTTAGAATAAATAGATGAAACGAAAAAGGTTGTTGCAAATAGAAGAGCAGGCCCTGCCGTCATATTTATTGCATATGGAATTCTCAAGAATAAAAGATACAGTGTTCGTCTTAAATTCATATACGAGGCCGTATACACGGAAAACTTTGCGAACAACTCTACGAGCAACATCATCAGAGTACACATAAGCAAGGTTGAAAGTGCAATCTTAAGTTCAGAGGAAATTATATATGTGTCTAAGCGTCGCATCATGTTTTGTACAACCTATTTAAGAATACCAAGGATACGAGCAAAAAGACAATGTTTGGTAGCCACATCAGGAGTACAACCGATGTATTTTCAGTTTGAACAGAGCGAACCTGTGCAAAAAACATCACACCCCAATATACCACAGCCACAAAAATTGAAAGGCCAAAACCAAGCAAGCGTCCATGACGCACTTTAAAAAACGAAATTGGGAAAGCTACAAACACTAGAATCACACAAGCAAGCGATAAGGCAAAGCGCTTGTGTAGTTCGCTCTGATAGTAGCGCATACGGAATCGCGAATAACTTCTGCCTTCAGCATCCGTCTTTTTTCTTACCGCATCTTCAAGTTCTAAAAGCAAACTCGTGGCCTCGTAGAAACTCTCTTCGTTTTCAAGGCGAAACTCCAAATCGCGAATTGTTGACTCTGTCTCTTTAATCTCCTTGGCAAGATCTTCTCTAAACTGCCTATCCATGCCTTTTTGATACACTATCACACTGTTCAAGTCTTTCGTACTCACCTGAGTTGGAGTAGGTTCGCCGAAGGATGGCAAGAGCGATGAGAGATCGAGCGAATACTGAAACTCACCTGCCTTTGAAATTGAGTAGTTGCGAACATTATTTTCGTCTGTAAAAACTATATCTGGGTTGTATAGGCTGATACCATAGATGTAGTTTTTTTTGTCTAGCACCTTTATCTCACCCTCTGATGCACTGATCACACGGTTTTCAGAAGAGTTCTCGGTGTCTAAAATTGTAACATCGTAAATACGAGTGCCGTCTACATTGCCAACGCTTATTGAAATTCGACCAATAGTCGTAACAGAATATGGGCGAAGTGCAACAGATGGCATATCCTCAATTATGCGCGAGTACATATTTTTATACTGCCTGGCACTCCACGGATTTATAACATCGGCGGTAAAATAAGCCGATCCACCTATCAAAAACGAAATCAGCACAATCGGTACAAAAACATGTGTAATTGAAATTCCACTCGCTCTAAAGGCTAAAATCTCGTTTTTTGACGAAAGATCACCAATCACCATACTAGAACCTGCCAAGGCAGCAAACGGAAAGGTATAAATCAAAAACTGTGGTATTGACAAAATGACAAGCTCTAACATCACCCTAATAGAAAGGTTCTCAACAGACACATTCTTCAGCATCAGCAAAAGTTGATTTATAAAGAATATGAAGAAAAAGAAAGTAAACGAGACGAGAAACGAAAGTGCAAATTCCTTTGCGATGTAGCCATATATCAAGCGATAGGATTCAAAAAAATGCCCTACTCTGTGAGGAATGTTCTTGAAATAGTTCGAAACTCTAGAACCAAAATGTTCAATTGTAATACTAGACACCTGTTGAGCCGAAGCCTCCATTTGAACGTTTTGTTTCGGAAAGCACTGCTACACTTTTCCACTCCGCTTTTACAACTGGGCAAATTACGGCTTGTGCAATTCGCTCGCCGTTTTCTATTACTACACTCTCGCCTGATGTGTTAAACAAAATCACCTTCACTTCTCCGCGATAATCAGCATCGATCGTACCTGGTGTATTTAAAAGAGTTAACCCCTTTTTCAAGGCAAGCCCTGAGCGTGGGCGAAGCTGCATTTCGTAGCCTTCTGGAATTTCGAACGAAAGCCCCGTCGGCACTAACGCCTGCTCATAGGGCTTTATAGTCAACGGCTCTGAAATGTATGCCCTGATATCTGCACCAGATGCAAATGCGGTTTGATATTCTGGAAGAGAAACATCAGAGTGTAATTTCAGAACCTTTATTTCCATTATTTCTGATTGATTGAATCGAGAGCATCGATATAGGAAAGATTAAGCCTACCCATTCTATCGATTTCCATAAGCTTTACAGGAATAATCTGACCTATCTTCAAAACATCAGAAACATTCTTCACACGCTTTTTGTCGAGCTTAGAAATGTGGCAAAGACCTTCATACTTCGGTAGAATTTCAATGAATGCACCAAAATCCATAATGCGCTTAACTGTGCCGTTGTAGATCTTTCCAACTTCTGGCTCTTCAATAACAGCAAGCACTGCTTCTTTTGCCTTTTCAGCCTTGTGTCTATTTGAACCAAAGATTGTAACAAGACCATCGTCGTTGATGTTGACGGTTGCTCCTGTGTCTGCACTTATGCCCTTGATTGTCTGCCCGCCTGAGCCAATAACTGCACCGATCTTTTTCTCATCAATCTTGATAGTGAGAATAGTTGGAGCATTCTCTGAGACTTCGCTACGAGGAGCATCAAGTGTATTACACATAATTCCGAGAATGTGCATTCTCGCTTCGTGTGCCCTTTCAAGGGCTTCCTTCATAATCGCAGGAGACACACCAGCAATTTTAATATCCATCTGGAATGCGGTGATACCGTCTTTTGTACCAGCGACCTTGAAGTCCATATCACCCATGTGGTCTTCTTCGCCAAGGATGTCTGTTAGGATCTTGTATTTTGAATAATTCTCATCGCTTGTGATAAGCCCCATTGCACAACCTGCGACTGGCTTTGAAATTGGAACACCAGCATCCATAAGAGACAAGCATCCGCCACAAACTGTTGCCATTGAGGATGAGCCGTTACTCTCCATAATATCAGATACAACACGGATTGTATAAGGGAACTTCTCCTTTGTTGGGAGCACTGCACGAAGTGCTCTTTCTGCTAAGTGTCCGTGACCAATTTCACGGCGTCCTGTTGTAAGACGACCTGTCTCACCTACAGAATATGGTGGGAAGTTGTAATGAAGCATAAATGAGCGATAAGACTTGTCGCCATCGATATCGTCAAGCAACTGCTCATCGTCGATTGAACCAAGAGTAGTAGTTGCAAGGCTTTGAGTTTCACCTCGTGTAAAAAGAGCACTGCCGTGTGGGCAAGGAAGAAGTCCAACTTCGCAAGTGATAGGACGCACTGTGCGAGTGTCTCGGCCGTCAACTCGAAGGTCTTTTTCAAGAATGCTGTTTCTAAGAAGTTCTGTCTGAATTTCACCGCACAAGGCTACAATCAAGCCCTTTGCCTTTTCATCGCTTTCGGCAAACTCTTTAAACTCCTCAAGCACCTTTTCCACAGCCTCATCAATAGCATTGCCACGAGCCTGTTTTCCACCTTCCTTGAAAGCGGCCTTTTCGATCAAAGGAGTTGCAAAGGCTCTCACCCTAGCAATATATTCAGGCTCCTCTGCCTTCTCTAGAAGTGGAAGCTTTTCCTTTCCGCAAAGTTTTTGAAGCTCTTCTTGAACCTCACAGATAGCCTTAATTATTGGTTCTGCGGTGTTGATTGCCTTAAGCATAACCTCTTCGCTGACTTCTTTTGCACCGCCTTCAACCATAGTTATGCCTTTTTTATTACCAGCAACAACTATGTCCATATCGGATGCATTTATTTCTGCAAAAGTTGGGTTGATGATATACTCGCCGTTAAGATATGCAACTCTCACACCAGCAACAGGACCGTTGAATGGAATATCGCTGATTACAACGGCAGCAGATGATGCAATTAGAGCCACCATATCAGGTGGGTTGATCTGATCTGCAGATACTGTTGTTGGAACTAGTTGAATCTCTCTTGAAAACTCTTCGTAAAATAGAGGTCGCATTGGACGATCTATAATTCTGGATACTAAAATTTCTTTGTCTTTTGGTTTTGCTTCACGCTTTGTAAAACCACCAGGAATCTTTCCTGCCGCATAGTATTTTTCGTTGTATTCTACTGAAAGTGGCACATAATCTAGAGGCTCTGATGGAGCAGAACCACAACATACAGTTGCAATTACTACCGTGCCACCGTAGGTTGCCATCACAGCTCCGTTTGCCTGCTTGGCGATTTTACCAGTTTCTAATGTCATTACTTCTTTACCAATTTTGATCTGTACTTTATTTACCATTATTTCCTCATTTACAAGTTCTTTTTTGTGCATCCCTAAAAAAGAGATGCACGGTTCTTTGCATTTTTAATTTAAAACTTAAATAACGTCACGGATACCAAGCTCAGAAATCAATGTTCTGTAGCGAGCAATATCTTTTCGTTTAAGATACTTAAGAAGGTTTCTTCGTTTACCAACCATCTTTAAAAGACCACGGCGTGAAGCATGATCCTTTGGATTGGAACTGAAGTGTGCCTTGTTCAAATCGTTGATGCGCTCTGTAAGAATTGCAACCTGTACTTCAACTCTTCCAGAGTCCTTTTCATTCTCGCCAAACTTCTTTAGAAGCTCAGCCTTTTTTTCGCTTGTAATCATAATTTTCTCCTTTTTCCCACCACCTTAAGCGAACGCAGCAAGACTTTTATACTATAACTTAAAGTTAAAAAAAAATCAAGATTTTTTTCTTAACTTTTCACGAAAATCGCTAGGATCTCTTGCGCCTTTCGCGACGAATGAGTAAAATTTGGCTTACGATGTCGAAAAACCAATTTTTATAAATTCACAGAATTTAAAAAATTTATTTTCTCACGTAGCCAGCTAAAATTTTACTCATTCGTCAGTGTTTATGCTCGCGAAATCCATCAAGATCTCCGTCGCGGACTAGGAATCGCTATTCACGAGATATCTTTCTTTAGGTTCTGACAAGATCCGTCGGTGGCTGGGTTTCGCTCGTAGTTAGTACACTAAAAATTGCTATCAACAACTTATAGATATCTTTTTGTAATTTTGCTTGTGCAAAATTGTTTTAACTTGCTAGTGGTACGAAAATTATTGGATTTGGTGTTCTTCGTGGAGAATCTCATCCAAGTTTCGGTTCTCCTCTGAAAAGGATATTCCCATTAGGTGGAGAACCTTGCCTTTATATTGCGGAGCATTATACCTTTCAGCATAACC
>SAMEA104315433__coassemble_1247_pt1 | contig 10149 bp, 9 predicted proteins | sample SAMEA104315433__metabat2_high_PE_016 | metagenome-assembled genome bin SAMEA104315433 (sample SAMEA104315433) | gut metagenome | biome: Monkey gut; feature: monkey-associated habitat; material: faeces | place: China | collected 2013
CCGTGCTGACTTTTCAAATATCGCCCGAGATTCTAGGGAATATCAAGGTCCTTGTGAAAAAAAATATTTTTTTTTCCACAAAGGTGCAATTATGTGATATAATGTAAGGAAGAGGTAACCAATGAAACGAAAAAGCATAGCAATACTATTGATAATTGTAACATTAGTAGCATTCGTGTCCTGCAACAAAGGCAGCAAGAATGCTACCGAATCAAAGCCTATGTCTGAAGTAGACAAGGTCATAGCCGAGGCTCAAAAGATGAGCCTTGAGGAACTCGCTAAAAAAGCGATTGAAGAGTCCAACGGCAAAACATTCTTTGGTCTTGGCAACTCATCACGTGGAAAGAGTGCTCTACCACTATTCATCTCATATTTGCAAACTATAGATCCTTCCTACACTCTTAACTACGAATGGCAACAGCCAAAGAACAACAAGATCTTCGATCAACTTACAGCCGATGGCGAAAAAGCAACAGGCACATTCGCAATGACTCTAATTCAAGATGGAAACCAGATTGAGTCTAAAATGGTACAGCCTGGCATCTTAAAGCGATTCATTCCTAAGGATTGGGCGGATGCAAACTCCACCACAGCAGAACAGTACGAAGGCTATCTTGCACTTCAAACCTTAAGCAAGATCTTTATGTTTAACAACACAGGAAAGGCGGAATTCAAGAATGCTTGGGATTTTGTAACACCAGGTAGCCATCCTCTATTTATGGGTATAGACTCTGAAGTTATCGGTAAAAACTTCTTGTATATGCTCACAAGCGAAAAGTATTCAAAATATATGAAAGATGCTTATAATGCACTTCCTTCTGACAAAAAAGCCACATTTGAGCCAACAATCAAAAGCCTTGAATCAAAGGCAAAAGAACTTGGTCTTGGTAACGATGCCGCTTATTCACTCGCTTGGATTAAACTCTGGGTTGAGAACTACAACGAGCAGACAGACGACGGACCTATTTGCAACACACTCGTACAAAAATCCGCAACAGATCAGTCTGGACTTATCGTTTATTCAAAGATCCGTTCTGTTGAAGAAAGTGCAAATGTCAGCGTGAACAACATCACGGTTGCAGCATATCAAGACGATTATGAAGGCATCGGCGGATATGCATACTGCCACTACTTATTCCTCACCGACAACTCCCCACTTCCTTGGACGGCTTGTGCATTCATCGCTTATATGACTTGTACAGTTGACGGCTTCTCCGCTTGGGGTAAGGATATGGGTGGATATTCGTCGAACCCAGTTGTTATGAGCGGAACGGAAGCTAAATATCACCACAGCACTGCAGGCTTTGTAGACGGGGTTAATAAATTCCCTGCAAAGAATGATCGAGGTTATGACTGGTGGATCAACACTGGTAAACTCGTAGTTGAAGATCCAAAATATTGTGCTCTCTCGTCATTTCGTGTAGGAGCTTGGATCGACTCTCTTAAAAAGTATAACAAATAATCTTTGTTATCTTCATATATTCCTTCCGGGGTTGTGGCTTAATGTCACAGCCCTTTTTTACTTTTATACAGAACTTCAGTTTTAGATCTATCATTTTTTTTCATTCTGTGCTATAATATAAGAATGCGAATATTAATTCTTGGCGAAGTTGTAGGCCGCGCTGGCTACACGGCTGTGAAAAGAGCCTTAAAATCTGTAGAAAATGTAGATCTCACTATTGCAAATGCAGAAGGTATGGCTAACGGTTGGGGCTGTGGAAAAGTCAATGCCATAAATCTCCTAAAGGCTGGAGTTGATATAATAACTGGTGGCGAAAAACTATTTTTCAAGCCCGATATGCAAACCTTTATCACAGAAACGTCCAAGGTTATTCGCCCATACAACTACCCACTTTCCGATAGCATAGGGCACGGTGTAAAATACACAAAGGTCGGCGATACGAGTGTTGCAGTTATAAACGTACTCAGCCAAAATGGGATAAGACCAGTTTTAAACAATCCGTTTGTAGCAATAGACTATCCTGTAAAAAAAGCAAAAGAGACTTGCCCTGTCGTCATCGTTATTTTTCATAGCGGTGCAAGTGCAGAAAAGCAAACAATGTTCCACTATTTAGACGGTCGAGTTTCCGCAGTGATTGGCACTCACACCAAGGTGATGACAAACGATGCTAAGGTGAGCAAAAATCACACGGCTTACATCACAGACAACGGTCGATGCGGAAGTACTCTCTCGGTTGGCGGGCTAGATGCAGAAACGGAAATAAAGAAACTCCGCTCAAATCTACCATTACGCTCAAAGGAATGCTTTGACAAAACCGAACTTCAAGGTGTGATTGTAGAAGTAAACGACAAAGGCGAAGCCTTGAATATAGAAAAGGTTAAAATTCCAGTCGAAATAGATAAAAGCGAATTCGTTAAAGACGCTAAAGAAAAGACCGAAGAGCCTTAAGACACACATCAATCTCGCTCTCTGTATTAAAATGTGAAAACGAAAATCGCAGTGTTCCTCCCCTATCAAAAGTGCCAATGGTCTTATGAGCAAGCGGGCTACAATGAAGCCCAACTCGTGTTGAAATGCCATAATCCTTATCAAGAATGTATGCGATCTCTGCAATATCCTTGACCTTATGTGTAAGGGAAACAACTGCGGTGTAAGCATCACGACGATTATTATCAAAGCCCTCTATTGTAAACATTTCGGCAAGTTCTGAATTCAAAATGCCATCGATAAAATAACCCAAGAGTTGTTTTTTGCAATTAATAATATTGGTAAACCCGACATCGTTTATATAGTCTAGGCTAGACGATAGGGCTAAAATGCCAAAGATGTTCTGTGTCCCAGCCTCTAACTTGTCAGGAAAACTCTCTGGCATTTCAAAGGAATCTGAACGACTGCCTGTGCCACCAAAAATCAACGGCGAAAGCGAGTCAAATAGCGACTTTTTTACAATCGCTCCGCCGCTTCCAGACAGTGCTAATAACCCCTTATGACTTGGGAAGGCGACAAAATCAGCATTTGTCCTCGAAACTTCGATATTTACATTCCCTGCACTGCCCGCCGTATCTATACAAAAGAGAATCTTATTTTTGTCAGAGCGAGTAGAATTGATTTGTTTTAACACCTCGCCTATCTTATAAATATCGTTTATCGCACCTGTTACATTTGATGCGTGATTTATAATCACGGCTCTTGTTCGTGCGGTTATGTTTTTTAATAAAGCATCTTCAACTGAATAATTTTCGCTATCTTTGATTATGCCGACCTTTGGAATGCCGTCCAATACCTTATATCCAATTTGCCTAATTTTTATTAGGTAAAAGAGTGGTCGCATAACGGCATTATGTTCAAGCGGAGAGACAAGCACTTCATCGCCTTCTTTTAAAACACTATCTATAAATAGATTTAGTGAATGTGTCACTCCGCTTGTAAATATCGTTTCGTAAGTGTTGTCTGCTTTAAAGAACTTTTTGATTTTTTCGCGGGTCTCGAAGATCCTCTCTTCTAGACTGTATGCAGATGAGTAAGTACCACGGTTTATGTTCACCGCAAAATTGTCAAAATATTCTGCAAATTCTTTTTTTATAGTCGGAGCTTTTGGAAAAGATGTGGCAGCATTATCAAAGTAGATCATTGGTACCTATGAGCGAGAACTTCCATTTTTTAACGAGAGTGTAAAAATCAACCACACCTTTTTTTAGAAATGGTAGCACATCCCTTATCACCGTTACCATATTGTGACTTAGCCACCAAAACGGCTTTAATCCACACTTAGCACCGCGTGGCTTATAGAACGAAAGCAAGCGAGCAGATAAGATTTTTACATCCTTGTTTACCGTTTTGTCCTGTATCGGCATAAACTCTTTGTTGCACTTTAGAGAAAAGAACGACACCATGTAACTTCGATAATTCATAAGCCAAAGATGGGCAAAAGCATCGTAAAGGCGATGATCAAAACCTTTGATTTTCTTATCATCACTGTTGTAAAACGACATATATGACTTTCGGTACATTCCTAACAACAGAAGCGGATATAAATTTGCAGAAAGTGTACTCTCAGGACAAAGTGCAATAGAGTCAACCTTGGCATCGCGAGTAATTTTTGGGGCAATCAGGGTTGGGAAAAGCACCTCATCTTTAGTATAAATATAAGGCGAAACCGATACTGTTAGCTCATCAAGAGTAAACACTCGTAAAAGCGAATCGGCATCCATAAAGAGCAAATCGTAAGAAGTGTCAAGAAACAAGAAGTACTCCGTTTTTGCCTCATTTAAAGCAAAGGAGAACACACTTATACGATCCTTGACATCGTCGAACTCAACCCAAGAAACGGATGAGTACTTCTCTCGTAGCTCTTCAGCAACATCGCCTTTTTTAAACAGAATGAATATCTCACGAGCCATTCTCATATGAAGAAGTCGCTCTATCATATCGGCAAGTGCTTGATGAGTGCTACTGTGATATACAGCCACACTCACCGTGCTATCGTCGTTTTTAAGAGGCTCGTAAGATGGATAAACTTTCACTCCGTCATATAACATATGTTATATTTTACACCCTTTTGTATTCTTTATCCTTTGTGTTGATATATGAGATGAGCTCTGCAATCTTCACTCTCTCCTGTGCCATACTGTCACGTAGTCGCACGGTGACGGTGCCATCGTTCAATGTGTCGTAATCGACGGTAACACAATAAGGTGTGCCGATTTCGTCTTGGCGGCGATAGCGCTTGCCGATAGCAACATTCTGGTCGTAAGCAACAGCATACTCTTCTCTGAGCATATCGAGAATCTCTTTTGCCTTATCGGGAAGCCCATCTTTTTTAACAAGTGGAAGCACTGCAACCTTAACTGGTGCAATTGCAGGGTGGAAATGAAGAACTGTCCTAATGTCACCGCCTTCGAGCTCCTCCTCATCGTATGCATCAGAGAGAGCCATAAGCACATTGCGAGTAAGACCTGCAGAAGTTTCAATCACATAAGGAATATAGCGCTTATTGCCGTTATCCTGATCGAGATATGAAAGATCCTTTCCTGAGAATTTCTGATGCTGTGTAAGATCATAATCAGTTCGGTTATGCACACCTTCAAGCTCTTGAAAGCCCATTGGGAAGTTGAACTGAATATCGTAAGCATCTTTTGCATAGAAGGCTAGTTCGTCTTCGCCGTGGCGATGCCAGCGGAGGTTTTCTGCACGAATTCCCATCTTCTTATAGAAGTTCATACGCTCGCCTCTCCAGTACTCAAACCATTTTTCATCCTCGCCTGGAGCACAAAACCACTGCATTTCCATCTGTTCAAATTCACAAGAGCGGAAAATAAAGTTCTTCGTGGTAATTTCATTTCTAAAGCTCTTACCAACCTGTGCAATTCCAAATGGAATCTTCACTCGGCTCGAATCCACAACATTCTTAAAATCAACATAAATACCTTGAGCAGTTTCAGGGCGAAGATACACAACAGAAGCAGCATCTTCTGATGCACCAATGTGAGACTTAAACATAAGGTTAAAATTGCGTGGCTCTGTAAATGTGCCTTTCTTGCCACAAACTGGACAGGGGCCATTCAAATCTATCTGATCTGCACGGAAGCGACTTTTACACTCCTTACAGTCGACCATAGGATCTGAGAAATTAGACACATGCCCTGATGCTTCCCATACTCTCGGATGCATAAGGATTGAAGCATCAAGCCCAACTATCGAATCGTGAAGACGCGTCATCTCTTTCCACCAGAAGTCGCGGATGTTGTTTTTTAGAGCCACCCCCATTGGACCGTAGTCGTATGCTCCATTTAAGCCTCCATAGATTTCAGAGGACTGGAATATAAACCCACGCCTTTTACATAGCGAGACAATCTTATCCATTGTAACACTACCCATTAGAATCTCCTTCTTTCTTTCTCTTTTAAAAAAACTTAAAATTTTTTTACCAAGAGTCGCATTTTCGTGTTATAATATATATGATAGCACTTTTAAGATAAATAATTAAGTGCTTATTGGAGGAAATATGGCTTTTTTAGGTAGCAAAATTCGTAACATCGCACTTTTAGGGCATAATGGGGCTGGAAAAACTAGCCTTAGCGAGGCTACCCTCTTTATCGCAAAGGCAATTCCTGTTGTCGGAAAGGTAGATGAAGGCAAAAGTGTAAGCGATTACACCGAAGAAGAGATTCAGAAACGAATGTCTATTCATATGTCACTAGAATCGTTCAAGTACAACGATTATAGAATCAATATGATGGATCTTCCAGGAACCGCAGACTTTGTCGGAGAATGTGTGTCTGGAATAAGAGCAGCAGAAACTGCTATTATGGTTGTTGATGCAGTAAACGGACCAGAGATTGAAACATTCAAGCTTTGGAGACGCTTGAACGAAAGAAACAAGCCACGAATTGTTTTTGTAAACAAGATGGACAAAGACAGAGCCGATTTTGACAAGACTTTTGCCTCACTCACAGAAGAATTTGACAAGCATTTCCTTCCAGTAGTGATACCAATGGGAGCCGGTAGCTCTTACAAAGGTGTTGTTGATATCATCCACGAAAAGGCTTATTTCATCCAAGATGGAAGTGCTCCTTCTTGCCAAGATGTGCCTGAAGAATATAAGGCGAAGGTTAAAGAATATCGCGAGAAACTCATCGAAGTGGCTGCAGAAGGTGCAGACGACTTGATGGAAAAGTACTTTAGCGAAAACACCCTTTCCTACGAAGATATTATTCGCGGTGTAAAATGTGGTCTTGACAAGGCAACATTCGTGCCAGTGCTTTGTGGCAGTGCAGAAAAGTATTCTGGGATGTACCCACTTCTTGATTTTATAACCAACTTCTGCCCATCTCCTGAAAATCGTCGCGATTATATTCTTGATGAAAACGGCGAGAGACAGAACATCTATATCACAGACGAAGGAATGTTCTCAGGCTATGTGATCAAAACCGTGATTGATCAGTTCTCCGGTCGTATGAACTTTATAAAAGTTGTCACTGGAACTCTTCGCCCTGACATTGAAGTTAAAAATCCAAAGACTGGCAAAAAAGCTCGCATCGGTAAAATCTACAGAGCTCTTGGCAAAAAGTTAATCGAAGAGAACGAAGTTCACGCAGGCGACATCGGCATAATCACAAAGTGTGAAATTGCAGAGACTAACACAACACTTACTGAAGATATGAACAGTACAACTCTATTTGCTCCGCTTCGCTTCCCTTCTCCAATTTACTCACTTGCAATCACAACTGATGATAAAAAGAACGAAGCGAAGATCAACGAGTTCCTACATCGTGTTACTGAAGAAGATGCCACCTTTACAACATCGTTCAACGAAGAAACAAAGGAAACCACGATTTCAGGAATGGGCTTGGTACACATCGACTACATCTTACAGAAGATAAAGGACAAGCTCAAGAGCGAGATCAAAACGGCTCTGCCAAAGGTTGCATATCGCGAAACGATTACGAAAAAGTCGCCTGAGTGTGAATTTACACACAAAAAGCAATCTGGTGGTCACGGACAATATGCTCGTGTGGTTATTTCTGCAGAACCACTTCCACGAGGAGAGGGCTACAAGTTTGAGAATGTCATAAAAGGTATGGCTGTATCTAAAGGCTATGTTCCTGGCATTGAAAAAGGTTTTGCCGATGCAATGAAGGAAGGTGTACTCAAGGGGTATCCTGTTGTTGATGTGAGCATTACACTTCTAGACGGAAAGGAACACCCTGTTGACTCTTCTGAAATGGCATTTAGAATGGCTGCAAGCGGTGCCTTGAAAGATGCAATGGCAAAGGCAGGTCCTGTCGTACTTGAGCCGTTTGGTAAGTTAAAGGTATATGCTGATAGCAAATACATTGGCGATATCTTATCTGATCTCTCAAGTCGCCGAGCGAGAGTTACAGGTCAGGAAGATTTTGGAGCATTGCAAGCGGTTAATGCTGAGATTCCAATCGCATCGACACTTGATTATGCTATTGTACTTAAGTCGCTAACTAGTGGTACAGGTTCATTTGAACTTGAAACTGACCACTACGAAATATTGAGGTAATTCGTTTAATCTTGTGGCAATCTTGCACGGTCATAATAAAATTTTTCAGGTAGTACACAAAGTACAACCTTTCAAATATTTTATTATTGGATCGTGCAACCTTGCCTACAATATTAAACTCATTTAGATATAACAACAAATTGTGAAAAAATTCACGATTTAAGCGAAGGAGAAAGAAATGAATATTATAACAATAAGCCGTGAGTTCGGCTCAGGCGGAAGAGAAATTGGAAAGCGTCTTGCAGATATACTTGGTTATGATTATTACGACAAGGAGATCATATCTGCCATATCAAAGTCGCAGAATTTGGATGAACACTATGTAGAAACAACCCTACACAGTCCATTCGCCCAGAACTTTCAGTTCACATTCCATCGATCGTTTTTCGATCCACTCTCACTAAATGTGACACAGGCTCGCCTCCTAATCGAGCAGAAGAAAGTGATAGAAGGGATTGCTGAAAACGGTAAAAATGTGGTTATAGTCGGCAGAAATGCAGACTACATCTTGAAGAATTACAAACCGTTCCGCCTCTTTATCACAGCCGATATGGCATCGAAATTAAAGCGATGCAAGGAGCGTGGCGATGGCAACGAGAATATGAGCGACAAGGAAATGGAGAGTTCAATAAGGCGAATCGACAAGGTTAGAAAAGAGACTTGTGCCTTAGTAGCAGGAACCGACTGGGGAAACCGAGAACTTTATAACCTAATCGTCAACACTTCGAATGCAGACATTAAACGGATGTCAGTCGCTCTCGCGGCTTATATCAAATCCTATTTTTCTTCTGTGAACGGAGAAAAATAAGATTCAACAAGTAATCCCTAAAATCCCCTGCGCCTTTTGCAAACTCAGGGGATCCTAGGGACTATCTAGTAAAGATCATTTAAAAAAATTGATTTAAGGCCTCATTAAATCTCGAAATGTCCATTTCGTGGTAAGGATGATACATTTTGATGATGGTGCTGAGTGAGATTTTTGCAAATATCTCTTTGAAAGAATGACCAGAATACCATTGATATCCTGCTATACTCCAACCAGCCCAATATTCTTTACTGTAGACTTTAGTATAAACTGGCTCTGGAAATACAGTCATTTTGTTTACTTTTTCAAGTGTGTTTCTTGCAAGTTCTATGCCAGATTGCCCTGATACATAAATGGGGTTTCCCTTTCCAAAAAGATCTGCTATTCCTGATTCCACAAAATAAGAGGCGAAATCGTCTGCATCAATTTTGCACACATTTATAGCATAGTCAAAGGCATCGGCAAGATGCCTCTTCGCATCATCCAAGTATAATTCGTTGTATGCGTGCATCTGCATTCGTAAGCCCCTCCCTTAGTATATCCATAGCGAAAATCTCATTTTTATACGATAAGTTCTTTTGCATTTTCCTATAAGCTTGCCTTGCAGAAGAGTCTCGTGTTAAAAATCTTTTATAATACTCTTCTTTTTTTACGACTGATGATTTTACAAAACTTAGATTAGCAAAGGCTTTTTCAGATATTAACACCGTTTGTAAACCTAACTTACCAAGATACAGAGCCTCGTTTAATCCACTTAATGGCAAAGTATTATTTACAAAATCTTCAGCATAGGCAAAATATGAATCGTCAGCTCTATAACCTATGACAACATCGTATCGCTTTAAATCAACAGAAAAGTTTTTTAGGATGTAGGCTTTAGCATCTTCTGCAATTTTTTGTTTCAATGAAAATGTTCGATTTTCTAAAAGAACAGCAAGCCAATTTAAAATCGTATACTGTTCTGAAGCTAAATTCAATATATGCAAGGTATCTGTATCAAAATCATATTCATTTAAAATGCCATCACTATTATTTTTACAAGCCCATTCTGATGCCATTTCAAGAAGCCTTGTGCAGTAAAAGCCTCTCCCATAGTCGTTATTAGGCTTACCAGAAAGAAGATTAGGCTTTTCTATAATGTGATCAGATCCGTGATACAACTTGATTTTAGGCATATACTTATATTATACCACCATCCCCAACTTATTTCAAATTTTGCCACAGCAAAATTACAAAAAGATAACTAGAATTTATTTATAGCACTTTTTATTGCATTATCATCAAGCACAACCCAGCCCGCGACGAAGATTGGGATGGATTTTGCAAACTTGAAGGGGAAAAGCAAATGAAGGT